>Ga0265780_10000598_pt1 | contig 54895 bp, 55 predicted proteins | sample P1T30metagenome_FD_192432 | JGI IMG/M metagenome (GOLD analysis project Ga0265780, IMG submission 192432) | Plant litter microbial communities from East Loma Ridge, Irvine, California - P1 T30 | ecosystem: Environmental > Terrestrial > Plant litter > Unclassified | place: USA: California... | reverse complement strand
TCACGTGCACGGCGCTGGCGGTCATCATCACGAGATCGATGACAGCGATGATGGCGATCACTTCCGTACCCAGCCGCTGCAGTAATCCGGTTGGTGCGCGGCCACCGCATCACGCGGTGGCCGCGCTGTATTGAGCTCCTGTTCTACTGCTTCGCGTCCACCACCGTGAACGCCGCATCTTTCCCCAGCATTACATTCACCTCGACCGCCCTGGTTCCCACTGACAGCTGTCCCAGATTGCCTTTCCATGCGATCTGCGGCTTGTGGCCACCCGGCGCGTCACTGTCGACCAGCAGCACCTTCCCATCGAACTTGACGGCCTGCGCCTGAATCTGACGCCGCGCCGCCTCGAATCCGTCGCGCTCGACCGGCGCACGCCGCAGCAAGCCGCGCAGGCCCGCCGGCTGATCGAGATGGAACGGGCGCACGGCGCCTTCCGAGAACAGCACCAGCGCCTGTGCCTTGTCGCTGCGCGCCATCGCGAACAGGCGGTTCAGCCAGAAGCGGTTGGCCACCGCGCGGTCTTCGTATTCGCTGTTGCGGCCCGCCGCCGGCAGGAAATGGTTATTCGCAGCTGGCAGATTGATGGTGGCGTACAGCACCTTGTCCACCTTCCAGTGTGCGTTTTCGGCATAGCTGCGAAAACGCGGACTGGCTGAGAGCTGCGTCAGGTGGATCTTGGTTGCGCCAAGCGATTCGGGCTCGCCGTAGAGCAGTTCGCGCAAGCGGTTCAGGCGTTCGATCGCATTGGTGCGCTTGGCCGAGTTGCGGCAGCCGGTCCAGTCGCTGCCGGACAGCGACACGATCACGGGCCGCTTCGCGTGCTCGAACAGGTCGCGCCGCTGCAGGTACAGCTTGTCGCCGCAGCTTTCGTTCTCGCCCTTGATGCCCGTGAGGACCACGAACGACACCGATTTTTCGGACGAATCGGCCAGCGCCTGCTTCAGGCGCGCGTCACTGTCGGCGCGCGCGTCGTTGCCGACCACGGCGAAGCGGTGCGTGGGGCGCGCTTCCTTGTCCTTATCCTTGGCTTGGCCCACCAGCGGCGCGCAAGCAAGCAGCGTCGCCAGCAGCGCAGCGCGGACAATGACCGGACGCGGGATCGACATCAGGCAGCCAGCCGTTTCAGCTCGTACAGGCGCTCGAGCGCTTCGCGTGGCGTCAGCGCGTCCGGATCGATGGCGTCCAGTGCGTCGCGCAGGCCGTCATCCTGGACCTCCGCCACGACTGGCGCCGGGGCGTCGTCGAGATCGTGCTCGGGCAGGGGCGCAGCGAACAGGTCGCGCTGCGGCGTGCCGCCGGCGGCCTGCGCTTCCAGGCGCGCCAGGTGCTTGCGCGCGGCCTTGATCACCGGCTGCGGCACGCCGGCCAGCTGCGCCACCTGCAAGCCGTAGCTTTGCGACGCCGGGCCATCCTGGACCGCATGCAGGAACACGATGCTGTCCTTGTGTTCGACGGCCGACAGGTGCACGTTATACGCGCTCGGGTACGACTCCGGCAACTGGGTCAGCTCGAAATAGTGGGTCGCGAACAGCGTGAAACTGCGGCTCGCGTCGATCAGATGACGCGCGATGGCCCACGCCAGCGCCAGGCCGTCGAAGGTCGACGTGCCGCGCCCGACTTCATCCATCAGCACCAGCGAATGCTCGGTGGCGCCGTTGAGGATCGCGGCCGATTCGGTCATCTCGACCATGAAGGTCGAGCGGCCGTTGGCCAGGTCGTCGCTGGCGCCGATGCGCGTGAAGATGCGGTCGATCGGGCCGAGGGTGGCTTCCGCGGCCGGCACATAGCTGCCGACATACGCCAGCAGCGTGATCAGCGCGACCTGGCGCATGAAGGTCGATTTACCGCCCATGTTCGGGCCAGTAATCAAGAGCAGGCGGCGCTCGTTGGAGAAGCGGCAATCGTTGGCGATGAAGCGCTCGATCTGGTTTTCTACCACCGGATGGCGGCCCTCGACGATGTTCAGGCACGGCGCATCGACCAGCTGCGGCGCGCACCAGCCGTGGCGCAGCGCGTGGCTGGCCAGCGCCACCAGCACGTCGACCTGCGCAATGGCGCGCGCGATCGTCTGCAGGACGCCGATGTGCGGCGCGAGCTGGGCCAGCAAGTCGTCGTACAGGATCTTCTCGCGCGCCAGCGCGCGGTCCTGCGCCGACAGCGCCTTGTCTTCGTACGCCTTGAGTTCGGGCGTGATGTAGCGTTCGCAGTTCTTCAGCGTCTGGCGGCGGCGGTAGTCGTCCGGCACCTTGGTCGCCTGGCCGTTGGTCACTTCGATATAGAAGCCGTGCACGCGGTTGTACTCGACGCGCAGGTTCGCGATGCCGGTGCGGGCGCGCTCGCGTGTTTCGAGGTCGACCAGGAACTGGCCGGCATTCTCGGACAGCGCCTGCAGCTCATCGAGTTCGGCATCGTAGCCGCGCGCGAACACGCCGCCATCGCGGATCATCGCGCTCGGCTCTTCGAGCACGGCGCGCACCAGCAGGTCGAGGCAATCGGCGGGCGTGGCCAGGTCGTCATGCAGTTCGCGCAGCAGCGACGTATCGCCCGGCACGAAGCAACGCGCCACCAGCTCGCGCAGCATCGGCAAGGCCTTGAGGCCATCACGCAGGCTCGCCAGGTCGCGCGGACGCGCACTGAGTAGCGCCACGCGCGTGGTGATGCGTTCGATGTCCGGCACCTGCGCCAGCGTCGGCGACAGGTTGTCGATGGCGTCCGCCTGCAGCAGCGCGGCGATCGACTGGTGACGACTGCGCGCGATCGACTGGTCGCGCCGCGCATGGTGCAGCCAGTGGCGCAGCATGCGCGAACCCATCGCCGTGCGGCAGCCATCGAGCAGCGAAAACAGCGTCGGCGACTCTTGCCCGCGAATGGTTTCGGTCAGCTCCAGATTGCGGCGCGTGGCGGCGTCGAGGCCGATGTATTCGTTCTCGTTTTCACAGGCCAGGCCGCGCACGTGCTGCAGCCCGCGCCCTTGCGTGGACTGGGCATAGCGCAGCAGCGCGCCGGCCGCGCCGAACGCGGCGCCCAGGCCATCGGCGCCAAAGCCGGTGAGCGTGGCAACCTTCAGTTGTTCGAGCAGCGCGCCGTGGCCCTTGACCACGTCGAAGTGCCATTCCGGCACGCGCTGGGTGTGCACGGTGGATGCGCCATCGTCGAACATGTCGCCGCAATCGGCGCGCAGGATTTCGGCCGGCGCGATGCGCTCCAGTTCATGCGCCAGGCGCATCTCGATGGCGCGCGCGTCGCCCGAAAATTCCATCAGGCGCAAGTTACCGCTGGCCAGCGACAGCCAGGCCAGACCCGCGGTGACGGTCTTGCGCTGGGTTTGCAGGCACAGGGCGAGAAGAGGGCGCTCGGCTTTTTCGGGCAGCAGGTCGGAATCGGTCAGCGTACCGGGCGTGACGACGCGCATGACCTTGCGTTCGACCGGGCCCTTGGACAGCGCAGGATCGCCGATCTGCTCGCAGATCGCGCACGACTCGCCCAGTTTCACCAGTTTGGCCAGATAACCATCGAGCGAGTGGAACGGCACGCCGGCCATCTTGATCGGATTGCCCTCGGACTTGCCGCGCGCAGTCAGAGTGATGCCGAGCACGCGCGAGGCCTTCTCGGCATCGTCAAAGAACAGTTCGTAGAAGTCGCCCATGCGGTAGAACACCAGCATGTCGGGGTAGTCGGCCTTGATGCGCAGGTATTGCTGCATCATCGGGGTGTGCTTTTGGGACAGATCCGTGCTCATCGTGCCGACACCCAGTTAGAGACAATTTTCATGGTATTCAACAGCTTGCGCAAAATCCGATTCCTTTTGATTGCCTTCGAGTGCCCTTGTTCGCCTTCGTTTGCCCACGCGTCCAAGGGGAGTAAAAGGGAACTAAAGTCAGCTCGACTTTGATATAATTTTTTCCAGTCCCCTTGCCTCTGGAATCTGTCTAACTCCTTGATTAAATTAGACATAAGCATCATGGTTCAGTCCCGAATGGCCAAAGGGAAGACAGGTCCAGAATTATACGTGATCTATGGCGGGGGCCCCCTCGCCAAGATGTTCTTTTCGTCTGAGGAGTGGCATGAAAACTGAACTGACAATGGCGCTGATCAAGCGTCTCAAATTGGACTCAAAGCCAGTCAGCGTCGACGCCAAGGGTGAACTTGTCTTCGAGCCCAACCTTTCCGGCAAGGACTACATCGTCTACGATGCGAGCCAAGAAGCGCCTCCCGGCTTCGGAGTCCGCATCGCCAAGAAAAAGACGTTCATCATCCGACGCAAAGTCCACGGCAAGTCGTTCATGCCCACGGTTGGCAACGTCGCGGATTTTATGGCCGACACCAAGTCCGCAATGCAGAATGCCCGCGCGAAGGCAGCGAAAATGGCGTTGGAGATCGTCGAGACCCGAGCGAACCCGAACGAGACCGCGCGCAAGCGCTCCGCCGCCGAGCTGACGCTGGGCGAGGCGTTCGACAAATACCGACATCACCTCGCGACGCGCACTCAGCGACCAGCGACCAAAGAGACGCTGCGCGTCGCGGACCGCGCGGCGCGCAAATTCGCGGACTGGGACTGGACGGCCAGGCGCGTCAAGGATGTGACGCCTGAGGAAATCCAGCAGCGCTTTCAAGCTGGCCAGTCGTCCCATCCGACCGCCAACGAGCAAGCCTTCCGCTGGGCCTCTGCCGCCGTGCGCTGGTGCATGGGCATGGAGGAGCTCGACGCCGCTTCGGCCGGCCGCGAGCCACTGCTGCGGGCCAATCCCTTCATGATCCTCGCGATCAACAAGATGTTTCGCTCACGCCAGCAAATCGAGCGCGGCCGCGACGACGAGGGCAAGCGCAATCCCTTGACGCCATCGAAGACCTTGGGGGAGTTTTTGGAGGTTGCATGGGCCAAGCGCGGCGTCAACGACAACGAGACGGGCGTGCACTACCTGATGCTTATGCTTCTGTGGGGATGCCGCAAGTCCGAGCACGCGCCTTGCCAATGGGGTGAATTGCTCACGCGCGATGAGCGTCGCGTGACCAGCCATGTGGTGCTTGACGGAGACGACGAGTATGGCGCGCACGTCTTCTTCGCCCGCACCAAGAACGGCCGCAATCACCGCTTGCCGTTGGGCCCCATGGCCACCGAGCTGCTGCGCCGACGCCAAGCGTCCTCCGCCGAAGAATCCACGCGCCGCGGATTCAGCGCCAAGTCGCGAGTCTTTGTCTTCCCGGCGCGAAGCAAGCAGTCCAAGACCGGGCATTATTCGGACGCAACCACGTTGCTCGACGCGCTGCGAGACGAGGCTGGCATCGAGAAGCTAACACGCCATGACTTGCGTCGATCGTTTGGAGCGATGATGACAACGCTTGACGTGCCGGAGGGAGTGCGAAAGCGTTTCTTCAACCATGCCGACGCAAGCGTCACGGACACCTACACGCGGGCCGAGTGGGCAATGTTGAGAGATTGGATGGCGCGCATTGAGCAGCAGATTCTAGCGAAGGCGCCGAACGTCTACAACGCGCTCAAACCGCTGGACTGGCCTTTGCTTGACGCCCCTGAGCCTCATGTTAGCCGTTCCGCTAGGCCGCGCTCAGGTCGGCCAAAAAGTGACGTCAAAAAGCCAGTCTAGACAGTGGGAAGGAGTGCGTAATCAACTGAGTTAAAATGAGATAACTTTGCGCCGGTATGTCCCGCCTATTCAACTTGGCCAGGATGCATGGGCACAATGCCTAATTTTTGAAGTCGGCCAACCACCAGCCAATTGAAATATTTGAATGGATAAGGCAAAACAACGAGCGCCTCATGCGTTGATTAAGTTGAGGATCAAAATCGCGTGGCGGCGCCGGCGGATGAGTTATCTGATTGGAAAGCCAATCGTCAATCATCGGTTCAAACTGATTGCGATGTCAGTCGTGAGCGCCGGGCTCGCTGTGACTGCCTGGGCGACATCAGACATTGCAATGTTCGGTCCATTATGGACCGCCGGTCTTGTGTTGCTCGGGTCCGTTGTCGGAATGGTTGTGCTAATCACGCTTGCCCACGGTTGGCTTGAGCGCTACTTCGCTGAGTTCAAGTCGGCGAAATTCCTCGGTTTGGGCGCGTTCGCCTTGACTACCTTCGTTGCCCATGGACAGGCGGTCGGTGAGGTCAACTCCATATTTCAAGTGGACGCCTCGGCGCTACCGCATACGACGACAGCCGCATCGGCGATGGTGATAAGCGCGTGGTTGTTCTGGGTGTTTTTCTTGCCTGTCCTTGCCGTCAGCTTCATCAGCGTTGTTCGCTTATCGAAGAAGTCCCGGCACGGTGACTTTACAATCGCATTGGCGATTTGCTTGGCCAGCGTCGTATGGTGTTCGCTGATCGGTCAACAAGCCGTCCCCGAACTCCGGCGTAAAAGCAATCTGTATCAGGTGGCGCTCGAGATGGATTTCAACAAGCGTTCGCATTGTGTCGACTTGCCAGAAGGAGCGCAGGGCGTTCTATTCATCGGTCCTGATCAGAGGCGCGCGATAGTGGCCCCTCGAAAAGTCTTGATAAAAACGCATGGGGAATTTGGGCGCCTAGTCCAGCAAATCGAGATTCCTTCGAACTTCCAGATCGTCAACTGTGGGTAGTCCAACCGGTCCGAATCTTTTGGGTTGTCGGATTGTTCGGAAAGACTTGAATATCCAAGCTCGTTACGCACTTTATTCACCGACTGCCAGAGCTATAATCTTGGCTCAGAAACATCTAGTCTGTGACGATTCAACCGTAATGACGTCGTATGCTGCCATTAAAAGTGCTGCGAAATTAGACCCATATCAAGACGCTGGCGCCACGATTCACCTCGATCATTCAGCGGGATGACGGTGCAGGATATCTTGGAGCGCGCGTCCTAGTCGTTTCTGAGATCAACGTGCCTGCGTGCCTGCATGCTTGAACGCTAGGAGGAAAGTCTGAAATGAGCAATACACTTGCGAGCCTGGACATCTTGGAGCGGTTACACCGGCTGCCCGACGCCGTCGCGCTGACTACTAGCGAAGCAGCGATTTTCCTACGCAGCTCTGTGAGCGCGCTGGAATCGATGCGGGCCAAGGGAACTGGGCCGGTCTATATCCAAGGGGGAGGCCGCGGGGCCCCCGGATCAAATCAGAAGTGCCTTTATGAGAAGGCCGACTTGCTGGCTTGGCAGCGAGCAAACAAGGTCGCGTCGACGGTGGAGGCGGCCGTTCGCAAAGGGCAGCTCTTTGCGACGCTTGCCGATCTCGCTTGCGCCGAGGCATTCTGGATCGACCACCATGGTCAGGTCATGGGGATGGTCGAGATGGCATCCGTCGCCACTGTCATTGAGCGTTTGGGACTTTACGACATCGAGTGGTTGCCGGTGTCGGAAGCCGCGGCCCGGACTTGGAGTGATCTTGCTGGCCACCGGAAAATCGCCAATGCCGCGTCGGATATCCTGCGACGCGAAATCGCGCGCGTCTTTGCTGGCGTCGACTCCACCGAGCTCTCGGTCGAATCGCAACCGACCTCGGCCCGTAAAGCAGGAAGCGCATCGCGGCTTTGATTGCTCCTGAGCGCCATGCAGCGGACGCCCAAAACGTTCAAGCCAGTGGCGTCTTCTCGGCCTTGTCTCGGTCCCTCAGCTAGTTAGTCGCGCGTCATTTCCCTTTAAGCGCCGACACTTGGCGGCGGAGGTGGGCCACCAGTTGATCCACATGGTTTAGGATGAAGTCGCGATCCTCGGCGGACAATCCTTCTAGCATGCTCCATAACGCGCCCGCTTGATCCTCCGGCCGTTGGCTCGCGGCTAACAGCAGCTGATCAGATCTGCATCCAAACATCTCGGCAAGCACGACGAGCCGCTCCGCCGTGACGGAGCCGACGCCGCGCTCCAAACGCGAGATCGCTTCCGGGCCAATCCCCAACCGTTCCGCCACCGCTTCCTGCGTCAAGTCGGCGTCTTGCCTCGCGCGGGCGATGGACTGACCGATTGTTTTTCGAATGCGCAGCACGTCGGCGTTGGGTTCGTCTCGCCGATGCGACTCCAAATCATATTTCATAGTTTCTCCTCGACTTGGATGGTCGAGTGTCGACGTCTGACTTTGAAGGACTTTTAAAGTTGACTGTCAACCAAATTAGTTTAGTATTCGTTTCTACACCGCAGGCTTGCGTTCATGCGAGCGGAGCGCCCCAACGGCGGGCGACAGATATCCAAACCAAACAAATGAAGGAAAAAAAATGGATGCATCCATCGTCTGCGCTCGCGCAGCATTTATCGCCGCAGTCGCGGTAGTCCTGGCGGGCTGCGCGAAAGGACCTAACGAATCTCAAGCGCGCGACGCGTTGATCAAGCGCTCCCAGCAGGCCGGCGTGGGAATGATGAACCCGGACTACAAGGAACAGATCGCGAAGACTCAGGTCGGCGGCTGCGAGAAAGCCGAAGCCGGAGGATATCTCTGCGAAATGTCCATGCCCGATGGAAAGCGCGGGTCGTTGCGGTTTGTTGAAGCCGATGGCGCCTGGGCCGTCGCTGACTGATCGCGCCGGGGCATGGCCCCGGTTCAACTTTTGAAAGGGCTGAAATGAGAATGCTGTTTTCGATCATCATCGCCGCGATCGGCGCGCCGCTCGCGCTCGCATTGGGCGAGGGGCTGGTTCCAAAACTGATGGGGCTGGCCGTGGCGCTCGCGCCGCTTGCGTTCACGCTTCGCGCGCGCGCCGCAGTTCGTCGCGACGAGAGGCTGTTGTTGCAGGCGGCCCGCGAAGCCGTCGGCGCAAAGGACGACGCTCGCTATCAACACGTCGAGAGGGGAACCGCGATTGTGCTGAACCCGACATCACGCCGTGTCGCCTTGGCGCAGGGTTCGCAGTCGAAGATCTACGACTTCGCGGATATCCGCGGGTGGGACGCTCGCAAAGAACGCGCGTCGGGGACCGTCGGGATTGGAGTTGAGGGCACCATTGCGGCGGGCTCGCAAAACATCGCCGCGTCCAAGCAAGCCGACCTCGAGACGGGACTGTTCATGACCGTGCGCGACATCGACAATCCGGTATGGCGGATCTCAATGTTTGAAGCTGACGATCGAGCTCGATGGTCCGAAATCCTGCGGCAGCAGCTCGAAGAGCGCGCTGCATGATCTAAGCGCCTCATCGCTAGCCTTAGTCCTGCCTCGACTGCCAGCTTCGTTTGAAGCTGGCTTTTTTTTGCGCCGTCGATGTTCGCGGTTCCTTATTTCAGCGCTAGCGTCCGCCGGCTGGCGCTTGAATGTGGGTCAGGGTTTTGACAACCTGAAAGGATGAAATCCAGCAAAGCGATTGACTTAGGTGGGGGCAACACGCGCAAGCGCGTCGAAAACCAGGCCGATCGACGCGCCCGGTTGGCGAGTTACGCCATTGAGCGAGGTCACGCCCAGACTCTTCGGCGTCACCTGTTGGAAGGACTTGATGCAGATGCCCAGTTCTTTTATCGCGGCGTTGGATTTTTTGGCGACAGATTGATTGGCGAAGCCGCTTTCCTTGGCGAAGTCGAATGCGTCAAAACACTGGAAGAAGCTGGCGCTCAGATAACAGATGAGGAAATTCTGCGCGTTTTTCGGCCTGAGAATAATCAGCAGATGGTCGCTTATTTGCTGGCCACTCAAAAATTTGATCCCGCTGGCCTAATGAGGTCTGGCCGTCCATGGGCCGACAGCATCGCCGAGTTGCCTCCGAAATCGCTTCGCAACTTCGTTCGGGCGATTAGCGAGTGGGAGAGCGAAATGCTCGCCTGCAGCTCACTGCCATCGAGATCGCAAGGGCGAAGTAACTTCTTGTAAGATAAGCCTTTCGCTTAGGATGATCAGATGAATACCTCGAAATTCAGACGAATTGAACGTTCTTACTCTCCCACGGGCCCGATGGTTAGGGCGGCGCTGGATTTCGTGGCAAAGTGGGGCCTGTATCACGGATTTGGACCAGATTTTAACGAGTTGACCCAAGAGGGGAAAGCACACGCGGCGTTGCAGATGTTTGAGGCCAGGCAAGTGATCAACGCCACGTTTTCAATGTGCATGCCCGAACGGGAAGGCTGTCGCCAGCCATTCGTGATCACATTTGCTCCTAGAGCGAACGGATTTTCACCTGAGGCGAAAGTCGATGTCGAATCTGTGGCCGAGCTGCGAGCCCAAGCCAAACTTTACCCCCGCGACTCGTCCGCTTACTCGCCGATTCGCAAGCCGAGGCGCAAAAGCCGGGCGATCGAAAAAACATTGTGACTTGCGATTGCAAGGCATCATTTTGGCTACCCGGCTGCCCTTGCGACACCATGTCGCATGGCAGTCAAAGCTCTATGCAATTACTGTCTCATCGAGCCACATCCTCATTGCCTCACAACATGAATCGACTTTTGTGAACGTGTCGCTCGCAACAACAGCCTCACCATCCCCACGCGCGAGCTGAGTGAGACGAGCTTGAGTCTCCTTCTGTTCAGGCCTTTTTTTGTTATACACCAGACGCACTGGTGTGCAGCGCAATGCGTCGCGCGGCGCCGCGGCGCCTTCTACGCCTCAGGCGACGGCAACTGGCAAAGCGAGCGACACAGTGGTGCCTTGGCCAAGGCCGGCGCTTCGCACGTCGATTGATCCACCGTGGGCCTCGCATACCCCTTTGGCGATTGTCAGGCCCAGGCCAGCCCCTACCGGCGCTCGGCCCGGCGCCACGGCGCGGCGTTCGAATGGCTCAAAAACATGGGGCAGATCTTCGGCGGAGATGCCCGCGCCGCAATCGATGACTTCCGCGCGAAGCATCGCGCCTTCAATAAAGACGCGCAGGCATATTTCCGCCCCGTCTGGGGCGAAGGCGCTGGCGTTGCAAAGGACGTTGCCCAAGGCTTGGCCTACTCGCTCCGGGTCGCAGCGCAGCTTGGCGTCGCGGTCATTGACCTCGACGACCAAACGTTGGTTGCGCGAGCGCACTGCGGGCTCGACTGCGTCGAGGGCCAAAACGAGGATGTCGTCTTCGGTGCAGGCGCGAGGCTCGACTTGCAATTCGCAGACGCAATCGACGCGGGACGCGTCGAGAAGGTCGGCGATAAACCGCGCGAGTTGCTTGGTTTGCCGATGAACCACGCCGGCCATTTTCGCGACGGCGGGGTCTGCGTTTGGACGCTGTAAAAGTCCGGCGATGCTCATGAGAGGAGCCAGAGGATTGCGCAACTCGTGCGCGAGCATGCCAAGGAAATCCTCGCGGGCGCTGGCCGCGTCTCGCGCGCGCCTTTGTAGAAGACTCTTCTCACTGATGTCGGTGAGGCAGCACAACGACCCGATGACCCATCCGTCGGCGTGGAACACTGGCTTCGCGTGGATCACGATCCGCCTGACTTCGCCATCTTGGCAAAAGGCCAGCATCTCGGTCGGCCCAGGGGATTCTCCTGCGGCGGCTCGCGCGGCGGGGCTTTCCTCCAAGTCGACCGGTCGGCCATCAACGCCGCGCAGCTCAACAAATCCGTCCCAGAGGATATCCTCAGCGGGCATTGGGTTGTCTCCCCAGATTCTATTGGCCGCCGCGTTGCGATGGACGATGTGTCCATCCAAAGAGCAGCAATAGGCGGGAGAAGGCATCTGTTCGATGGCCCAAGCGTAGGCGTCGGGCCAACTGTTGTCAAAACGAGCAAGTCCGCGCTCGGTAGCAAGATGGGATTTTGTCATGATAAAAGGCGGTCCCATGCCGCGGTAAAGATGCGTATTAGGCATTATGGAGTCACTAACTCTCGCTCAGTGTAGGACTGAGACCGGGTGACATGTGGGACATGGTCGCCGTGTCAAACGCGGGTCATTTCGACGGCAGTCGGTGATTCTTTGCGGAAAGTTGCTTATTTTTAGAGGGGCAGTGCGGGCGGAATGACTCAGCCGTCACGCGATCAGGCCATCAAGCGAAGCTAGTCTGGCGGAACGAGGTTGGGAGCCATGCTTAGACTTGGCTCGAGGGTGGTATGACCGCCACCCTTCACGCCGCAAAGCAGTCCAACTCCGGCCCTAGTTTTCCTTGCTCGTCGAGCGAGTGAATTCTCGCGGTCCATCCCTCCGCCGACCGAGAGCAAACAAAGACGCCCACGGTGTCGCGTTCGAACGCCGCCAACGCGCCTAGGCGCAAGGGCCCAACTTCGACAGGTCGCAAGACGGCTGTTCGGCGCGTAAGTTCAAGGGGAGCCGCGGCCCAAGCCTCGACCCGCAGCATGGCCTTGCCCGGCCCTGTTGGCCACGCCTCGATCCAGCGAGCTTTGACCACAGCCCAAGAAAACTTCGCCCCCGCCTCTTGATCCAGCCAGGCTCCCAGAGTGGGCGACGCGTGGGCCACTTCCACTTCGTCGATGAGCGAGTGTGTTGGAAGCGGCGAATCCATGGGCATCTTCGCGCCTCCAAACTCGGCCAAGCGGATTTCGAGGCGCTCCACGGCGGCGCGCGTCTGGGCGCCATCGTCGCGCAAGGCGGCGCATGCCGCCAGCACGGCCCGCAACTCCTCCACCGCTTCATGGCCCCAGCCGTTTGGGTTCTCCGCGTCCAGGCGCGTCGACGCCACGCCGATGCCCGCGGCTCGCTCGATCGCGAAGTCGATGGCCGCTGTCGGGCTGGCCCGCAGGCCAAGCGCGGGCGCCATTTCGAGCAAGGCGCGGCGACGCTCTTCGGTGAGCCTGAACGTGACCGAAGGCCGATCCCACTGATTCGACACAGCGATGGTCAAATCGTGGGCCTCATGACTGCGTCCAGCTGCGTCATCGTCGTTGAGGCAGTGTTGACGGGTGGTCATTGCTGGAGTCTCCATATCAGTAAGGGCGCAATTCGCTACTGCTCCTCGATCCGGGAAACGCGGAAGCGGGATGTTTTCAGCGGCCAGTAACGACGCGCTGGCGAGCGGCGGCGACTTTTTAGAACACACTTAGGCGCCGAGTTTGAGGAAAAATCGGGACAACGGGCTTTTTGTTGATGTCGGGCTCACCACTGAGGGTGGCTTTGCTAAGCCAAGGAATTTTCGATCTGAATTGACACGCGACGATGGCGTGTCAAAGGACCTTGATGATTGACGAGGTTGAATTCATTCAAGCGGCCGCTTTGCTTGGAGTTTGAACTAAAAGCGTCATGTCAAGGACGTCCAACTCGATTCGCATTTTGCGGACAGCGAGCTCTGGCCGTTTAGCCCTTGATCCTTCAACTTGGACAAGCTTAACAACTCCCAGTCTGCAAAGTTTGGCCAGTGTCCGCGAAACATTGGTTTCGGCGCGCCCAATTGATTTCGAAAGAGCGGCAATGGAGTTTGGATGCAGTTCTTGAATCGCTTGAAGCAAGTCGTGGTTGTCGCCCATAAGTTTGCCAATGGAGGCGAGCTCTCCCATGCCAATTTGCCGAGATTCGTATGCATCCCAATCTTTGACGGCATTATCTCCCACGTAGACTTTTTGGCCCATCCAAGACGGTTTGCCGCCGCCTTCGGCGTGCACTTTTGCTTGAGCAAGAATGTCAGCGGCACTCATCACGATTTTGCTTTGGGTCATTTTGATCTCTTCCTTTGATTCGTTGTCGCGCCAACATCAAACGTATTTGATTCGGGGACTGAACCAATGTTCCGTTGAGGTGCTTGCGTTGTAACTCCTTGGTCGACATCGACCCCTAACTCTTTGAGAAGTTCATAACTTTTTTGTAAAAACAGGTAGGGGAGTTCCGCAAGACGCGTTGTTTGAGGTATCTCTTTGTCCGTGCCGATGATCTTCCCTCCTGGACCCCGTTTAGAAGGGTGCCAATGGTCGTAAGGCGCTTTGATACCAGGAGGGGCATGCTCGTTGTCAAAGCGCAAAACGGGATGGTTAGGGACGCCATCGGCATCGGGAATAAAAAGATTGAACGAATACCTAACGCCTTCTGGATGAAAAATTGACTTTTGAACTAACCAAGCTTTGAACGAGATCATGTAAACCCCCGGGAATCTGAACTCCGTTCGATCGTAATCAAGAACATTTTGAATTTCTGGACTTATGGGCAGGGAAGGCATTGTCATAAGTGATCCTATCATGACTGGATGGGTAGGTCAATATGAGCCTTTTTAGAGCAGGTCAGTGGCTCAGCGTTGAAGCACATGGGATGGTTCCGAGTCACTGACGGAAAGTGCCACTGGGAAATGGGCCTCCGTCGGCGACGCTTTGGGTTTGATGCAAGCGTGCAAAAGGCTCTCCACACGGACTCGGAGATGGACCTTTTCGGTCGGCTGTGTCCAATTCAAGGCGGTGCCCTTGCCACGGCTTTTGGACATGCCAAAAGCGAGCTTTTCGACCAAGATGGCGCGATCGTCTGATACTGCCTTTTTGCTGGGCGGCTGATGGGAATCGATGTCCAAGGTCGTCAGCTCTGCTCGGTTGACGTAGAGCGTGGTCGAGAAGCGCGAGCGGCTGGCCGCGACGTAGGTCCACTCGCGATCGGCCATGGCAGGATTGACGAGGCAGTAGGCGGAGTCGAACGTGCGTCCCTGTGACTTGTGATTGGTCAGGCAGTAGCCGTGATCGAAGCGGCCGAACGACGGGGGGACCATGACGACTTTTTCCCCACGCTCGTTGGCGTCGTCAAGCTCGACTCGAAACAGTGGAGTGAACATCGCGCGCTCGATCGCGACGATGGTCCCCGCCACCCCGTTGGCGACGCCGACGTCTTTGTCGTTCTTGGTGAAGACCACGCGGTCGCCCGGCGCGAAGCGCTTGGATTCGCGCGACTCGTCGCGGTGAACGATCTCGACCTCGATGCCTTTGGCGTCGATCACCTGGCCGGCGGATATGAGCAGCGCCCGAGCTTTCTGGTTGAGCTCGCGGACCTCTGCGCGCATGCCAGCGATCATTGTCTTTGACGGCAGCGGCGCCGGGTCCGCAGACCAGTCTGATATCAGGGCGTCGATGGTGGCCGAGCGCCCAGATATCAGCTTTAAGCGGCCTTTCTCGTCCAGCATCGACAGCGCCTCCTTGGCCTCGCCGGTCGCGAACTTGCGCACCGCCTCGCGCATCCAGCGGTGGTCGTAGCGCTCGCGCCATCGCGCGAAAGCCCGCGCGAGCTTCGGCAGCGCGGCGCACAGCGCTTCCAAGGCGCCAAGTTTCGCGTCCTCGGGAAGCGCCAGCAGCGTGGCGGCCGCGCGCTTCGTCAGATCGCCGCGCGAGCGCAGCCAGGCGAGCAGTGGGGCGAAGTCGGTGCGTTGCCGTTGGATGTTTGAGATCTCCACCTTGCCGTGGCGTTCGCACAGCGCCCGAAAGATGCCGCCGGCGGCGATGGGTTGAAGCTGTTTGGCGTCGCCGACCGCGACGAGCTTGCCGCCGCCGGCCAAGATGGCTCGCTGCAGCAGGGAAAATTCCTTCGAGCCCACCATGCCGGCTTCGTCGAGCATGAGGATGGTTTTGGCGCCCAGGCGGGCTTTGCCTTTGTCCAGGGCATGCAAGAGGCTGGCAATGGTGCGAGACGGGATGCCGGTCTCGCGCGCCAAGTTTTGGCTCGCGGCCGCGGACTGGCAGCATCCAAGCACGTCGAAGCCGGAGGCCTTGTAGGCGTCGCCTAGGGCTTTGAGCATCGTGGTCTTGCCGGTGCCGGCCCAGCCCTCGACGAAGGCGTGGCGCCCCGTTTCGCAGGCGACGTGGGCGGCCGCGGCGCGCTGCTGGGAAAGCGAAGCCGGCGCGCCGATTTTGGCGGATATCTCGGTTTCGAGCCGGTCGAACTCGCGGTCGATGGCGCCGCGGTCCAAATGGTGCGCCTTGTCGGCGGTCCCGCGCTTGACGGCGTCCGAGCATTCGGTTTCCACCGCGAGCGTCGCGGTGGACGTGAACACTTCCGCGAGCTGTTCGGTTTGTCCAAGGCGCACTGTCAACGGCGTTTCGAGAAAGCGTCCAAGCTCAGCGACGCAGCGCGCCGCGTCCCACTCGCCCATGGCCATCTCGCAAATAAGGGCCAAGGCGTCGGACGACGTCGCGCACGACTGCGAATCCATGAGCCGCTCCATCAAATCGTGGTGGTCGAGCTCAAACGGGGCCGGCTCCACGCATTGAGGCGCGGCCTCGCCAAGCTGCCCCTCTTGGCGCGCAGGGTCTCGTGGGTCGTTGGCTGGGCTTGGAGCAGGCTTCGACGCCGGGGACGGGGAGGGGGCTGGCGCGCGCATCGCCGCGACGCTTTGGGGCGTCAGGCCGATGTCCGCTGCCTGCTTTGTGAAGCTGGCCAAAAGCTCGGGCAAGGGCGGCTCGGACTTGGCTTGGCGCGTGTTGAGGGCGGCGACTTCGCGGGCGGCGCCGCCGTCGAGCATGCCGCACTCGCGGACATACTCGGCGATCTGCTTGGAGCGAGACGACAGCGCGTCGCGCTGCGCTTGCTCGACGCCGCGCAAGGTGAAGTATTTTCCGTCGGCCTCGACCCCAAAGCCCAGCCCCTTCATGCGGACGGCCAGCTCCGCTCGGAACAGAATGCCCACGCTCATCTTGCGCTCGAACTGGGCGCGCTGCTCCAATGCGCTCCATTCGCCCGTGCCTGCGCGCTTGCCCAGGTTGAAGAGAAACCCGTGCACGTGAAGCTGTGGCTCTCCGGCGCGGCTGGCGAAGTGCGGATAGCAAGCGGCTACCGCGGCCTGAGCAAAGCGCTTGGTGGCGCCGGCGCGCCCGTGGCGCGTGACGCATTGCGCCTCGGCGTGGGCGAGGGCCGCCTTGGCCGCCTGCATGACGGCGTCGGCCACCGCTTCGCGCGTCGCGGCGTCGCCTCCTGCGAAGACGGCGGAGACGTCCTTGGGCGCGGAGAAGGTCATGTCCAGCCCCATCACGTGGTCTTGGCCGGCGCCTTTGACCAGCGCTTCGCCGGTGAGGGGATGAAAGCCTTGGGCAAGTCGCTCGACGTGCTCTGGCTCGGCGACGCCGTCCAGGCCAAGCAGCTCTGCTCCGGAACATGCCCAGGTGGGCTGAGGTCCGGCTTGCTTGTCGGCGCCACGGGCGTAGTCGTCGAAGTCGCCGCGTTGCTTGGTCGATGTCGACGGTCCGCCAAGGTAGGCCAAATAGCCGCCCGCGTCACCGCGCTTGGCTTGGTTGGAGGCGGAGTTGATCTTGGTGATCGAGAGCATGGGTTAGCCACCGCCGCCAAACAGCGCTTCGAACTGGTCGCCAATGGAGACGGCTGCGGCGCATGGGGTTGCTGGCTCTGCGGCGTAAGCAGAGTTTGGCGGGAGCGCCGCGTCAAGAAGCGACTCGATGTAAGCCGAACGAGTCATGCCCAAGCCAGCTCGGGCTTGGTCGATCCGGGCGAGCGATCCTGGACGCAAACGCAAAAGCGCGTGCTCACGTTCGGACTTGCTGCGCGAGTAGCCAGCTTTGGCGGCCAACCTTTTTTCTCGACATGCTCGGCGTTCTCTTGCGCGCTCATAAAGCCTCCTGTGCGAGCAATGCTGACGACGCCACTGGATCTGCCAAAAAAAATCCCGCCGAAGCGGGATGCGATCAACCGAACAAGCCGATGAGGTCGTCGTCGCGCAGATGTGAATACCTTACAAACGACGCGTAGTCCCGGTGCCCCACGATGTCCATGATGGAACGCAGAGGCACGTTTGGCCTGTTGATGACCATCCTGCTGATGGCTTCGTGTCTGAGGTCATGAAATCTTAGGTCGATAAGGCCAGTCTCGCGGATGATTCGTTGGAAATCCTTCGAGGTGGCATTCGGATTGGGGAAAACCTCAAACAGCCGGCAATCTTCTGCTTTGCGCAGACCTCGTAGCTCAGCGACCACCATCCTGGCCTTGGGAGATAGCGGGACCTTGCGAGATCGTTTTTTCTTCGTGTGGAGCTCCGGGATCTTCCATACCTGATCGTCGTGGGCGAGCTCGCCCCACTCAGCCAGCACGAGCTCTTGCAGCCGCGCGCCAGTTTCGATGCATAAGTCGACGAGGCAGCGACAGTGAGCTTGCCGAGTTGGGCGCGCTTGAATCACCTCTAAAATTTGTTCGTATTCGCCAGTTTCCAGGCGGCGTTCACGTTGGACATCAGAGCCCTCAGGAATGACAGACGTCGTCAGCTCAATGACGGGGTTGTGGACTTTGTTTTGTTTCGCCCACCATTTGCACGCTTTGATCATGCAAGAAATTTGCGACTTGATGGTGTGAAACGCGTAGGGCTTGCGCTGCGGGGTCATCGTGCCGCGCATCTTGGACATGTGTTTTCTGCACCATTCTTCGTCCGCCTTGGCCACCGTGACGGGCTCGATAAGATCTGGCAACTTCACAATAGTTTGTTTGGCGCGTTTGCTGCACGCTGAGCTGTCCATGAAGAGGATGAGGACGGTATCGAGCCGCGCTCGTTCGAAGTTGCGCTGGCCGCCAATCTTGGTTTGAAGAAGCAAGGCGGATGCGCTAGCTCTTAACGCTTTTTGAGCGTCGGCCTTGGCCGTGGCCAAAAATTTTTCTGCTTCCTCGCGGGTGTCGAAGGTTCGTGTTATCCGGTCGACGTTGGCGATTCGCAGATCAGCCTCGAATGCGATCGTGCCGTCGGCTCGCGTTATCGTTCTAATCCCCATGACTTCTCCTTGCTGTGGTTGTTGAAAGGGCGCGTCGAATGTGCTGATGGCTGGCCTTGACTCGCCGTTTACGAGACCAACGGGAAGGCAAGTCTGGCGAGGATCTCGCGGGAAATTTCGCGGTTTGCGCAATCGATGCATGCGCTATAAAATCAGGAAAGCGTTGTGGCGCAAGCCCCGCTTTCTCGGACGGTTATGAACTGAGAGCGGAATTTCATTCCATCTTTCATGGCGAGACATGGCGAATTCTTGCCTAAATTCGACGAAACAATTGTTATGAAATATCGAAAGATGTCGAATAGGTTGTCGATTGGCTGGGTTTTGATTTGCCTGGACAGCAGATCGAGCAGGTTGCGCGGATTCGCGGTGCAAATCTCGCGGGTAAAAAAACTGACGAGCGGCGCAACTAAGCCGCTTGTCTTGGCTTTTTCCGGCGAGGCCCGAGGGCCCGCCGTAGTGGATTCTTGACGCTCAAGAAGCCAGCGGCGCAGGCGCCGCGCTCGGTCGACACGGTGAGCCTTGGACGCGCCCAAACGCGGACCAAGGCGCAGCCGACGATGCCCCTATGGTTTTGAAGTTCTATTAAAACCTATAGCCCATAGAGCGGGCGGCGAGTCCAACGCGGTTGTCGGCCAATTAAACGCGGATGGCGACATTTTTCGGCCGATTTAACGCGGCTGTCGGCCATTTAAACGCGGCTGAGGGCCGTTTAAGCCTTGGGATGAGCAATTTAGGAAAATCGCGCTCGAAGTTTGCGCTTTGTTTCGATGAATATCTGAACATGGCGCGATTCAGAAGCGTCTGGCGGCCAAGCCAACGCAGATGGCAGCTGATTGAACGCGGCTGGCGGCCATTTAAACGCGGCTGGCGGCCAACTTGACGCGGCGCGGAGCGCGGCGAAGTAGGCCCTGGGGAGCGCGTGGAGGGCGTCGAGCGCGCGCGCGAAACGTTGGCGCGTGACAAAGGGCTGCGTTCACATTGGCAGTCCGCGCGAAGTCGCCGCAAGTCATTGAAGCGCAAGGAATTCGCGCCTTGGACAAGCCTGCCTGCCGCTTCCGCGGCGCGAGATTCACGCGGAGCCAGCGGCCAGTTAAACACCGATAATAAATATGTATGCGTAAAAGGGCTCACCATTCCCATGGATTTCTGACGCTCTCTCATGCGCGAAGCTACGCGGCGTTGGAGAGCCCGACACGCTTAATACGCGCGAGTCATAACGCAGGTCCTCTACGACGCGCTCGCGCTTGCGCGGCTTTGAGATCCGCGGGAGCGCTGGCCACGGCTTTGCCAAATTGCTTGACCCTCGGCCGGGCGGCGCCGCGCTCGACGCGCAGCGTCCATGAAAGGCTCGAGCGCCTTGACTTGTCGATCGTCCAGCCCGCGACCAAGTCTGGCCGAGCCGAGCTCAGCGACCTCATGGCCGCCTCCAATGCGGCGACAAAGCCCTTGGGCGAGCCCGCGTGGCCGCAAAGCTCTCGCAAGTAGTTTAGATCCGGCGCGATGGTCGACGGCTCATGGGTGAGGAAGTAGTCTCCCAACCACTGCGCCAACGGCGGAGCCGAACGCCCGCGCGGCGATCCGGCCAGTTCCGCATTGAGCGCGCGCCCCAACGCCGCCTCCATGAGCGCGGGGTCGAACGCGACCATGCGGCGCTTGCCGACCTTGGCGACCGACGCCAACAAGCGGCCCGAGACGCTCACTCCTTCGACCATCGCGTCGACCTTCGAGGCGGCCAGGCGCTCCATGGCCGCCCAAACGGAGCGGGTCTGGCCGCGCTCGAAACCCGCCATCTCCGCGACGTCCGCCACCTCGACGAAACAGGGCCCCGCCAAGTCGAATCGTCCGCCCTTGGCCGCGCGCACGAGAGCCTCCCAGACTCGTTTGTCGACCATCGAAAGCCTGGGCCCGTGGAAATTCAAGGACACCTTTCCTGACGCTTTCAGCGGCCCGTTGTGGTAGCCGCCGCTGTTGGCTCGGATGGCCGAAAAAAGGGCGCTTCTCGACATGAAGGCGGGGAACATGTCCGGTTCAAGGGCCAGCGGCATGAGCGTTGGCGCAACATTGGCGCCATGGGCAGGGGGGCGAGAGAGCCCATAGGCGCGCTTGATCTTGCCGACAGGCGCCGCCGGCGTGGCTGAGGCAGCCTCGACCGCCGCATGCGGGGCCGCGACTCGGACGTTGTCGGTTGCGGTTGGTTCCAGATCCGAGTCTTCCGCGCCCATCCAATCGATGCCGACGTCCACGACGCTTCGTTGAGGAAAATTCAGCGCCACGCCCAGCGCCGATGAGGCTCCTTCGACGACAGGCGCTTGGAGCCAAGCGGTGTTCCGAGTCGTGGCGCTCTCGGCGCCGCGCGGATCAAGAGGCTTTTTCGCGCCCTCGGATTCGAGATGTTCGAGCCGCGCGGCAGCTTTCGCGGCGACGTTCGATGCGGGCGTCACGGGCGCGCATTGGCCTGCGCGGGTGGATGGTTCCTGAGGCTTCCAAGACCAGGGATCGTCCCCAGGAGCGGTGTCGTTTGGGTGCATGCGATGTCCTCCAATATGTAAACGCGTAAACAATCTTCTAACTGTCTGCGGGTATACGCTTCTCAAGCGCCAAGGCATTTGTCAATACCCTAATTCGCGCTCATACGAATAGCGTTCTTGCGCGCCGGGGGCAGTTTCGGATGGAAAAAACAGCGCTGCGCTCGCGCCTTCATGGCTGGCCACCAGCGCGATTCCGTCGTCGATTTTCGAGTCGGCGGATGGCCGGCGCGGAGGGCGCCTGTCGTCGCGGCGCGAGGGTTGAATTGGCATGGCGCTGGCAGTTTAGGCGCCGTGCCCAGCAACTCTGGCGCGCCGCATGGGCGGCGACTTTGGGAGCGCGCATGGAACAGAAACTGCACGAAAGCAGCCGGGTCAGACTGGCAGAAAAAATCCGTCGTGGCATGGCGGATGATCAGGGCGCGGACGTCAGATTGAAGTCGCGCGGCGTTGGAGAAGAGGCAGGCGCCTTTGCCGTGTCAGATGACGGAGCCGCCTTGATTGACCAGGGCGCGCCAGCGCCGCGAGAAAGCGCAAGCGCGGCAGCGATTGATCCCGCGCTCATGCTGGCGACGCGCCGGTGGTATGCGAAGGAGTTCAAATTGACATCCGCGTTTCTCGGGGTCTCGCAACTGGCCGTCATTCTGAACATGTCGCCGTCAACGATTTACACCATGATGCGCGCCGAAACTTTTTTTATCACCCATCGCATGATGGGCGCCTCGATCAAAGTTTGGATTGACGATTTGGTCGCTTGGCACCTTTCGGGCGCTGGCGTGACGCCAGCGCATGGGCAAAGGACGCCGCGACCGCGTTCGGTCCCCCAAGCAAATGGCGCGCAGGTCACGGGGCCGCGCGCCTTGTCGCGAGCTGAGGTCAACGAAGCAGTTTGCAAAGCCGCCGACGATGCGCTGCGAGCCGCGGGCATCGATCCATCGACTCGTAGAAGGCGCATGTCGCGCTGAAAAAAGCGGCCCGAGGGCCGCTTATTGCGCGGTCTTAGGAGCCTTCATGGCTCGCAGCAGTGGCATAAGCTCCTCATCGACCGGAACTGCGAGCCTCGCGCCGGAAGGATCGCAAAGCAGGGCGGCTCCGCCAATGAAGCGCAGCTCCCGCAACAGTTTGCCAACGCCGGGAATGTCCGCCGCGACCCAATCGCCCTCGCGAGGACTCCCGCTCAAAATTTCCAAAGCCATGCTTTCTCCGGGCTCGTTCTCAGGCGCGCCGAAACGTTGCGCGAACAAGCGGCCATCGGAGGCGACCGTGAACTCTTCTAAAAGCGCGCCCATCGACGGACGCTCTTCGCAGTCTCGCGCAGCCGAGCTCTTAGGAGCGCCCCCGCAACGGGAAGCGAGATACCGCGTAAATCCCGCAGGGTCGGACCAGGCCGGAGGAACGCCGCCTGGCGGCGCTCCGTCGCGAGCGCAGGCCTTTTCAATGGCGTCGGCATCCAAGCCCTCAACCAAGCGCGCGAACGCCTCGATGGGAAGTTCGCGCTCTTGGCTGACTTGGGCATGATTTTGAGGTTGCTTTTTGGCTTTCATGTCCTCTCCCGACGCCAGAGCTTGGGACAGTCCCTCGCTTTTCGGGTCAGAGTCTCTCAATAGTTCTCAACGCGCGCAAGGCCCGTTTTCTAGCGGCGTCATACTGCGCGGAGTTCAGATTGAGCGCGCGTTGCAACTCGGCGGCCGATCGTTCAGCCACGATGCCCTCCAAGACATTGGCGGCGACCAGGTCGCTGAAACACAGCCGAGCATGGGCGCAAGCGATGCCCGCGGCGACCCGACGCCAGGTTTGGGCTCGCTCGGCGCGAGACTCGGCCGACGGATGAGACGCCGCAGCTCCGTCTCGGGACCAATCCAGCAAGTCTTCCACCGGGCGCGCGTCCATGCAGCGGTTTCTAATGGCGGTGCGATTGGCGGAGGCCACGCTTCGCGCAGTCATCGCAAGGAAAACGGCGAAGTCCAACCCGCGAGGCCATTTGCGCCGTCCTTGCACGGCGAGGTAGAGCGCTTCGTGAACAAGGTCCAGCGGGTGGGAAAAGCGAGTTCCGTATAGATATTGCGAGACGTTGCCGTGGAGCGTGCACTTCGCCTTGTCGCTCAGTTTCGCGAAAGCGTCGAGGATTTCCTGTGGCGTGGCGTGATCGGTCATGAAAGGTCCGTGGTTGAGTTGGGGCTTGGAGTGCTGAATGGGGCGGTCGAAACGTCGCCGATGGCCACGGACCTGATCGACGGCGCGCATTCGGCCATCGGTCAGGGAAGGCGCGAGAAAAATGGCGGCTGGCGTGGCCGGGATTGCATGGCTTCATCGAAGGAGGGCAGGCGATGGAGCGAAGAGAAAAGAAAGTGAATGACTTTGGGGCGATGCCACTGGTGGCGCCGACGGCCAAGCGGGTGGGCGTTTCGTCGTGGATGTTTGCCAGCGTGGCGCTGGGGGCATTGGCGGGCGCCGCGGCGTTGTCGTTGACATGGAGGCAGCTGCCGGGGTTGCCGGCGCCGCCGGGCGAGCTTCGGGAGCATGTGGGCATGGCCATGCGTTGGCTTGTTCATCAAGCCTTCTCGCCAGCGTTCGCCGACGCGGCCAAAAGCTACGCGTCAGGATTGTCCGGCTTGGAGCCCTTGGCCAAGCGCGCCATCGAGTGGAGGGTCTGCGCCGCGGCGCTTTGCGCCTGCTTGCCGGCGGCCTTGTTGGCGCCCCGCATGCTGCGTCCGCGAGACGGGCTCACCGTGCTGCGAGGCCCAACTCGTTTGGAAGGGGAGGCGGCCAAGAAGGCATTGAGGCGGCTGTTGGCCAAGCGTTGCGAGACTCGTCCGGACCACGACATCGCGCCCGGCGTGCCGTATCCGGCGGACATGTGGACGCGACACATGCTGGTGGTGGCGGGGACTGGCGCCGGGAAGTCGACCGCCCTCAAACCATTGATCGCCAAGGTCATCGCCGCGAACGAGCGCGCCTTGATCTTCGACCCAAAGGGGGAGTTCACGAAAGGGTTCGAGGCGCCCGCCATCTTGGCGCCTTGGGACGCGCGCTCGGTGGCGTGGGACGTCGCCAGGGACATGCGCAACATCGGCGACATGCGCCGGCTCGCCGCGGCGTTCGTGAAGGAGGCGCAAGATCCGATGTGGTCCAACGCGGCGCGCCAGCTTCTCGTGGGCTTCATGGTGTATCTCAAAGCGACGCGCCGCGACGATTGGGGATGGCAAGAGCTTGACGAGATTTCGTCCGTCGCGCAGTCCGACATCCTCCCCATCATGGAGGAGCACCATCCCGAGGCCGTGCGCGCCGTGGAGCGCGCTTCGGTGACCACGCAAGGCATCCTCATCAACCTGGCCTCGTTCATGTCGCCGGTGCGCGACTTGGCGCAAGCTTGGGGTTCGGTCCCCAAGAGCCGCCGGGTGAGTTTCGTCGAGTGGACGCATGGGCGCGACAAGCGCGCGCAGATCATTTTGCAAGGGCACGGGGCGTATCCGGATCTGGCGAAAAGTTGTTTGGAGGGGATCGTTGGCGTCGTGGCCGCGATCGTGAACAGCGTCGAGATGGATGACGATCCCCATCGGAAAATATGGTTCATCGCGGACGAGGCGGCCCAGATGGGCAAAGTCCCGATGCGCCCGCTGTTCGACGTGGGCCGATCGCGTGGCGTGCGCTGCGTGGTCGCTTGCCAAGACCTTGGCCAGCTTGAAGAGATTCATGGGGACAAGATGGTGAAGGCCATTGTTGCGATGGCGGGCTCGATCTTGTTGGGGCAGATGATGCCAGGAGAGACGGCCGAACAGCTTTGCAAAGCGCTGGGCAGCCGCGAAGTGGAGCGCGCCAACGTTTCGGCGTCGGTCGGGGCTGGATCGGGCCGCTCGACGACCCTTTCATTCTCGCGCGACGAGCTCGCTCTCTACAAGCCCTCGGAGCTGGCCTCCCGTCTGGGACTGACGGCGGATGGGCGGGGAGTGCGCATGGCCCTGTGCGTCGCGGGCAACGCCTATGAGTTGTTTTGGCCCCGATTTGACATCGAGAACGCGCGCCCCGCCCACGTTCCGGCGCCTTGGACGCGACGCTTCGTCTTCGACGACGCCGAGCTTCCGGCTGTCCCTGAAAGCGCTCAGGCGGAGGACAAAAGCAAAGCGCGCGTGGGGATGGTGGAACTTGGTCCGGAGAGCGCGCGGGGAGAGAGTCTTCCGGCTGGCATGGGCGGGCCGAAGCTTGACGATGAAGACTCGTTGACAACGACCGACGTCGCGGAGCTTGCGGATTTGCTAAACCCTGACGACGAGCTTGATGAGGCGCCAATGGCCATCGCGCTCATGCCAACCGTGGCCGAAATCGAAGCATTGCTTGCGCGCGCTGGCGCGGATGTTCACTAACGCCCGCCTTTGCGCCATGGGACGAGCGTCCGTTGCGTAAAGGCATGGCTCAGCGAGCCGACGTTCAATGCTGGACTAGTCGGCGGAGCGCCAGTGGTCCGCGTTGCCTTTGCTCGTGTGGCGCACGCGGGCAACCAGTGGCTTGTGGCCGAGTCGCCGAGCTTCGTCGATGGCTTCTTTTTGAGTCTTGAATGGACCGCCTGCCTTGCCTTCGTCTTGAAACTCGATTTGATATTCCGTCGGGGTGTCGGGGTCCGAGCCTTTGGGCATGGGTTCGATGTATACGTTCGGCATGGCGTCTCCTTTGATGATGACAACATTGTCAGATTTCATATGGAGACTGTGTCGCGCCGTTCAAGTCGTCGAGGGCACACAGCGCGTCAAGGTCCGCGCCGCTGGTCGTCCCCATGGCGGACGACGGCTCATTTCAGCAATCCGTGAAGCGCCAATCGGGCGTGTCAAACGGAGAAGCTCATGAGAGAAGAAAAGCGCTGCGCGTGCTGCGGTGGGTTGGTGGCGCGGACGCGTGAAGAGATCGAAACCAGCTCCGAGCTGGACGACCTGGACGGATGGAACGACTGCCGCTGCTGCGCTCCAATGCTCGACGGCGCAAGCGCTTCCGAAAGAAAGCTCGCCGCGATCTTGGCGCGGTTGAAGACCCTGTGGAATTGGCAGGCCCAACGGAGCCGGCAGTCGCGGCTGGATGGCGCGACCATCTTTTCCGAAGCGGAATGGGCGGCGCTTGGCGATTCCATGCTGTTTGCCAGACTGCGGGAAGGCTCGGATGAGGAGGGCGGCGGTGGAGCGCCCGGTCAAGCGCCGCCGCCCTTCACGTGGCCGGGTGACGAGCGAGACGGTCAGCCTGGCGAAAGCGAGAGGGGGCGGCGATGAGCTCGTATGTCGCGAGCGAGATCTTGGAGCCTCGCGCCGACGTGAAGTCGGACATCGCGCGGACTTTGATCGACGCCATGGAGCGCGGCGACACGCCGTGGCAAAAGCCTTGGAACGCCCAGGCTCTGCGGCCCATCAACCCCACGTCCGGCAATGGGTATCGAGGCATAAATCGCATATTGCTGGCCCTCTCGGGCCGCGACGATCCGCGATGGATGACCTATCAGCAGGCCCAGGCCAACAAGTGGCAGGTGCGCCGTGGCGAAAAAGGGCTGGCCATTGTGAAGCTGGTCGAGCTGAGCGCTCGCGAAGCTTCCCTGGCCAATGCCAATCCGAGTAATGGGCAAACCCGGGGGCAGGAAGCGACGGAGCGGCAACGCGCGTTCGCGCTGCGACGCTACACCGTCTTCAATGCGCAGCAGATCGACGGGGTTCCCGAACTGCAGGCCCCGGCCGCGTTGGAGTTTGAGCCGGTAGAGCGCGCCGAGGCGGTGATGGCTGCCTTGCGGGAGAAAACGGGATTGCGCATTGCGCACAAAGGCGCGCAAGCTTGCTACATGCCCGAACTGGATGAGATCTGGCTCCCGCCCAAGAAGACCTTCCACAGCGTCTACGACTACTATGCGACCGCGCTTCACGAAGGGGGTCACAGCACGCTCCACGCGAAGCGCTTGGATCGCAAAGAAGCGCTGTCGAAAAAGTGGGGAGACGAGGCTTATGCCATGGAGGAACTGCGCGCGGAAATCAGTTCGGCGATCTTGGCGGCGGAGACCGGCGTGCCGATGTCGCAAGCCCACATCGACAACCACGCGGCCTACCTCAAAAGCTGGATCAAGGTCGTGGCCGCCGACCCCATGGCTATTTTCTCGGCGGCCAAGGACGCAGAGCTCATGGCCGGCTACATGCTGGGTCTTGAAAAGCAGCGCGCCGCCATGGCAGAGCATCAAGAATGGGTGCAGGAATTCGACAACGCGAGGAGGCCATGATGGACATCGAAAAATACGGGCAGTGCGGGCAATGCGGCGGGGAGTTGGAGGCATGCTCTTGCCGTCGACAGGCGTGCTTGCAGAGCGCCGAGGGCGAGCCGCTGGTTTTCGTCGACGGCCACGATGACGCCATTCTGGGCTTGGCCGAAGTCGAGGGCGAGCCGCGGGTTGTCTATGATCGCGGCGCCATCGTTCGAGGCTTGATGCGAAGGGATGGCATGGACCATGAAGGGGCCGTGGAATTCTTTGAATACAACATCGAAGGAAGCAAGCTCTCGGTCTTGTCCCCCATTTTTCTACGAGCGTGTTGAAGCGGACGCCTAAAAAATGCCACCTGCGAGGTGGCATTTTCAATGCGGCTGTATGCTCTTGCAAAGCGAAAGCGCTGCGGCGTTTCTCCAAGCTCATGAGACAACAGTCTCGACGTCGCTGTGAACATGGAGATAAAGCAGCTTGGCTCCACATGCTCCTAACACCCAGCGCGCGTTAGGCAGAGGGTGGCGCGCCATTGTAGGGTCGGCAATCGACAGGGATGTCGATCGTGAACGTGGTGCCTGTCATGGCGGAGCTGTCGACGGCCACGGTGCCGCCATGGCTTTCCGCGACACTTTTTACGAATGGCAGACCAATGCCCCATCCAGACGCGGAGGTGACATTTTCCTCGCGTTTCAGATACTCGAAAATTTGTTGCTGCTCGTCTTTCGAAATCGGTTCGCCCCAATTTTTAACGCTCAGCGTCAACCGTCCTCGGTCGGCTGCGGTCTTGACTCGCACCTTCCCAGCGGCGCCATACTTGATCGCGTTGTTGATCAAATTTTCCAGCGCGCGCCGGATTGAGTCCTTGCACCAAAATCCAACGACCGACTCGCCAACGGTTTGCAATTCAACTCGGCGGCCTCGATGCCCTGAGTATTGCTCTCGCAATTCGTCGACCAGCGTAAGCATGTCGAATTGTGTAAGGAGCAGGGGAGTGTCGGACCCCTTGCGATGAACCAAGGCGTCTATCAACTCAGTGGTCATGGCGTCGAGCCGGCGCACGTTGGACGAAATTTTGGCGCTGGCTTTGCGCGCCATGTCCATGTCGCGCGTCACTCCGATAAGTTCGGCGGCGCTTCCGATCACGGCCAATGGCGTGCGCATGTCGTGGGTCAGCGTGGCGGCGGCCTGGCTCCGATGCGCGTCGGTCGCCGACATGAACGCCCTGATCGACTCGACGGTGGCTAAATTGATCGATCGATTGATGACTTCCCAGTCTCTGCTGTGAAACTCCATCCGCCCCTTGGCGACGGCTTCGATGGACGCCTGAAACAGCTGATATTCCTCTGCGATTTGATCCACTCGATAATTTGTCATCCTCGCGCGTTCTTGACCATGCGCCGCCGCCCCAATGTTGTCGCTGGTGGCGTCCGCGCGAGGATACTGCGGACTTAGAGCCTCCGCCATGTGATCGAAAAAAGCGGGAAATGAGTCAGTCAGCACAGGGCTTGGGATCGCTTGGGCTCCTTCGATAGCGGCGCGCGCGGTCAGCTCCCAGTGGTCGATCACGTCGTCACGAAGCGCCAAAAATTGCTGCGCTCTCGGGGAAAGATCAGGTTCTTCAAAAATTCGATGGGTCGGAAGTGTCATGCATTTTTAAAATTCGTTGGCGTATGTAGGCGCGCTTGTCTAAATCAACAAAACGCAACGCGGCGTGTCATTGCGACTGAAATGACACCGAGGTGAACAAGAGCATGTCGTTACATCAGCGGCGCGAGGCACGCGAACCAGCTCGAACCCAACATGTTCCAATACATGCGCATCGGAAAAACTCATTAACGCATGATACCCCTGCCGCGTTGACATGCGATCGTCTGGGTCACCGTAATTGAAAGGCGCCCACCTTACCAAGTCTATGAACCTCCAAATTATGTGCAAATCGTAGGACAAGTTACAATTTTCTTGTAGGACAACTCCTCCTCGTCTTGTTTTTTGTCGGTTTTATTTGTGACTATTAAGTGCCTGCCTTAGAATTTCGCAATTAACTATCAAATTTCGCGCTATGGCCTTGTTAAATTACAAGGTTGTAAAGCCGCTAAGGCATTTATATGAATCGCGCGAAACTAGCGTTGGTGGTCGATGACAACATCGACGCCGCTGACATGACAGCAGAAGTATTGCGTATGCATGGAATATCCGCCGTCGTCGCTTACGGTGGCGTTGAGGGATTGGCGACGGCGCGAGCTTTGATGCCGTCGGTCATTTTCTTGGACATTGGGATGCCTTTTTTAGATGGTTGCGCTGTCGCGATGGAGCTGCGCAAAGAACAGGCTTTCCAAAGTGTAAAGATTGTCGCGTTGACTGCTTGGGGCGATCAGGAAATGCGCGACAGAATCATCGCTGCTGGATTTGATCTTCATCTCACCAAGCCCGCCTTGCTCGCAACGCTAGTCGAAGTGGCTCAGTAGCATGCTCGCGATGCATGTCGACTTCATTGTCGGGTATTGCCAGTCAGTTTGATTTCGTTGTGCTATTGGGGTGCTCGGTCACTGTCTTGCAGGTCTCGAAGCGCGATGACGCTTGGCCTCAGTCCCGCTCATTTAACCCAGTCATTTCGCGTGGCGCAGAGCGCTGCAAGCCTACGGATTTCGAGAGGCTCGATGCCCGCTTTCTGGATACCCATCCTTAGAGATCGCCGACCGCGGACCTCTGCTTAAAGCCAACGAGACTTGGCCGAGGCGGCTTCGCCACATGCTTTTTCCAGATTTGAGGCCTCTTCCAAACTCCGCAACAGCCGCGCATAGCGTAAAGCGTTCTCAAAGCCAGGATCGTCGGGGTCGGCATGGAACGCCGGGGCGCAGTTCTTGGGGTCAGCGCCATCCAGATCTCGCGCGTTGATATCTGAAATCGGAAGCAACAGTTCGGCGCACGAGGCGGACATGGCTCCGACCGCGAGCATAAGAGGCGTGGCGCCACGATGGTCGACAGCGCGCGTCGGCCCCATGCTGCAATAGCGCCTCAAGTCCAGATTGATTGTCGGCCGCAGCGGCAATGTGCGCTGACGTCCGTCCGCGCTTGTCCGTCGTTTGAATGGGCGCGCCGTGTGAGAACAGGGCATCGATCAGCGCGTTGGAGCCCTCCACGGCCGCCAGAATCAGCGCGGCGCCGATGTCCGCGGTTCGGATGTCGCCATCATTGATCCGGCAGATTTTGCCTGCATCGCCGCTGGCGATGACGACATGCAAATCCGTCAAAGGGGCTCCCAGTCGTCATTCGTAAAACTCTCGGCGATGACGCGCTCCGATTCTTTCAAGCCAGGCGCGATCGTCCAACTGCGCCCACAGCAATTTGAGCGATTTTTTGTGCCCGTTCTGCAGGAGGCGCATCATGGCGACCTCGCCCGCTTCATGAATTTGCTGAACAGACCATGGCTTGCTGAGAGTGTCGAGCAATGCGCCCCTCGGCGCGACGGCCGCGATGGATCGATCGTTTGGGAAGCAGAAATCGAAAAGATTGGCTGCGATGGTGGGGAACATGTGAACGCCAAAGGTGAGGTGACGAGGGACCCGAATCGTTTTGATCAGCTCTCCAAACCTACCGCGCGGTTGAAACAAATGCAAATGTCGCCATTCAGACGGTGTGGATGATTTACTTGCGTGGCCATTGAGTTCAAATTTTTGAAGGCTCCGCGCGAGCGTGGGGGAGCGGTGTATCGCCGCAATGTCGACGAGACAAGCCCAGCGAATCGAAATCAAGCAAAGTAAGAGCAGCTGGTTGACGCATGTCACGGCGTAGAGCGGCGCTCTCGTGAAAAGACACGTGGGGCTATTTGTTAGGTGGGTGGAATTCGATTTAACAAAGTCGATCGCAAAGGCGGATAGACTGGCAGCGATGACCAAAAAAATTACTTATGCCTCATTTCGATCGCGCTTGATCGCCGGCTTTCTGCTTTTGGTGGCGTTGCTCGCCGCTTTGTTGTTTTGGAAAATAAGTTCAGCCTACGACGCGGAGCGGGCCGCGGCGTTTTCGCAGACTAAAAGCTTTGCCCAAGCGATGAGCGCACATGTCGCAAGCGAAATGCGGTCCGTCGACCTTTCATTGATTCGCGCGGCCGAAGCGCTTGGCTCCCTTGACGGGGCGGCGTTGGCCAACGTTTCCCGAGTCCGTCAGGTGTTGGCTTTGTCGGCCAGCGTGTCGGACGCGCACTTCTGGATCAATTTCGTGGACACTCGAGGATTTGGCGTGGCGGCGTCCAACAACTTGCGAATCGCAGGAGTGTCCTATGCGGACCGATCCTACTTCAAAGCCAGCGCCGCGCGTTGCGATTCGGGCTTAATCATAGGCGGCCCAGAGATGGGCCGGAAGTCAAAGCGCCACTTGTTTTATTCGAGCCGCGCCGTGTGCTCGCCAAGCGGAGAGCCGCTTGGCGTCGTTGTCGCGCCAGTGGACTCGCGCGCTCTGGCCGAGGTGTTTGGCAGCGCGTTGTTTAATCCAACGTTGTCGATAACGCTTTTCCACGGCGCTGGAAAGATTGTCGCGCGGGCGCCGCTTTTTGAACATTCCTTCGCGCAAGATCTCACCGGTTCAGACCTTTATCGTCATTGGAAGGGCGCCCCGGCTGGCAGTTACGAGGGACGCAGCATGGTGGATCGACAGATGCGTGTTTTCTCCTACCAGACCGTTGGCGCTCTCCCGCTCGCGGTCGCCGTAGGGGTGGCGACGGGCTCTTGGCTGGACGCCTTGGGGAAGGATGGCCCCGTGGCGCTTGGAGCGTTCGCAGTCATCGTGATCATTCTGGCGTCCAGTGGCAGCTTCGCGCTGCGCTCGTTCAAAAGGGTGGAGCGCAGCGACGCCGATCAACGCCAGCTGAACGCGGAACTGCGCGAGGCTCAGGCCAACATGGAGCGCGCGGCGAAGCGCGCGCGCATGATCGCCGACAGCCTCCCGGCTTGGATTTCTTATGTCGATGCGGACGAGCGCTATGTCTTCCATAATTCCTATTATAAAAATGTCCCAGGAGTGGACATTGAGAACATGCTCGGGCGAACGATGCGCGAGGTTCTTGGCGACAAAACTTATTTGGCGATCAGCGACCAAGTCAAAGCGGTTCTTGGCGGCGCCCATGGAATGTTCGAGCGAGTCATCCCCGCCGGCGCGTTGGAGCGCCATCTTAAATACGATTACACGCCGGACGTGGATGTCGACGGACGAGTCGTCGGCTTCTACGCCATGGTCATCGACATCACGGAATCCAAAATGGTAGAAGCCAGGTTGAGCGCGCTCGCCCGAGTCGACAATCTCACCGGCTTGCCGAATCGGAACTATCTTTACGAGCGCCTCGGCGAGGCGTTGGCTCGATCCCGCCGCGGCGGTTGCCCAACGGCTTGCCTTTACCTCGACATCGATCACTTCAAATCCATCAATGATTCGCTGGGACACGCCGGAGGGGATGAGGTTCTTCGGCAGTTCGGCAAACGGCTTGTCGCGTGCGTTCGAGAAACGGATTTTGTCGCCCGCCTGGCGGGAGACGAGTTCGTCATTGTGTTGGAGGGCCTGGGCCAACCAGAGGCCGCGCGAGCTGTCGCGAGAAAAATAGTCGAGGCGATGCGGACGTTTTTTGTCGTGGAAGGCTGCGATCGCGCGGTGTCGACAAGCGTTGGCGTGGCGATTTCAGATGGCAAACACGACGCCGACGCGATTTTGCGGAATGCGGACGCCGCGTTATACCAGGCAAAGCGCGCTGGACGGGGTGGTTTTGCAACAAGCGCCTTTGATGAGACAAAACTTCCCGGCGATTAAAGCGCGCCGAAGAAAAATTGCCAGAGATAATCTCCTAGGGTTGTAATATAGACTCATCAGGCGAGGAACAAAACTTCGCTTTTGGACGCCTGAGGCCCCATGCGGGCAGGAGCGGCGTCAATGAGCCACCAGCGCGATGAGTATCTTAGGTTTCGACGCAAGTTGCTCGCCGGGTATTTGATCCTGTGCGCGTCGCTGTTTGCGTTGCTGGTCTGGAAGATGGCGTCTGGATATGCGGCGGACCGCGCAGCGGCAGTCGCGCTGACCGGCCATAGCGCTCGCGCCATGGCGGCTCATGTCAATGAGCTCATAGATGCCGTGGATCAGCCGCTCCGAATGTCCGCGCTCGCCATCGGCTCGTCAGCGAGCGGACCGATGACGCCCAATTCGATTCAAGCGCTGCTCGCCGCTTCCCCGCTTTCGTCCGACTCTCGTTTTTGGCTTTTGTTCATTGACGCATCCGGGAAGGGCGTTGTCGCGAGCAATGGCTTGGCTGTTGGCGGCGTGTCGTATGCGGATCGCTCCTACTTTCGCGATCCTGCCAAGGGGCGGACGGACCAATTGCATGTCGGTGGATCAGCCGATGGCCGCGTGTCAGGAAGGCGCTTGTTTTTTCTAAGCCGTCGCGTCGAGTCGCCTTCGGGGCAGTTCTTGGGAGTGGTCGCGGCGCCAATAGACGCTTGGCCAATCGCCAGCGTTTTTGAAAAGGCGCGGATCGGCCCGGCCATGTCCATCGCGTTGACGACGCGAGACAATGTGATCATCGCCCGAGCTCCGGGCTTCGAAGAATCATTTGGAGCCGATCTTTCGGATTTGGAGCTGGCGATTCCAGCATGGCGTTCGTCCGGCGCGTTCGACGCCACCAGTCCGTTCAACAACGAGAATAGGCTGTTCTCATACGTAACCGTAGGCTCACTGCCATTGTTGGTTGTGGTTGGAGTGACGCGGGACTCGTGGATTGCAGGTTTTCGCTCGGATCTGGCCGCTGGCGTTGTTGGATTGGCGGTCGTTCTGTTGGTGGCGTTGTTCAGCGGAAGATTCGCCCTCGACCAATACCGTCGTCTCGCGCGGGTCGAAGCTTGGCAGCGCATCTTGATCGAGGACTTGGGGGCCGCCAAAGAGCTGCTTGCGTGCGGCGAAAGGCGCCTTCGAATCATTGCGGACAACGTGCCAGCCCAGGTGGCCTACATCAATGTTGACGAGCGCTACACTTTTCACAACGCCGGAGAGCATGGAGCGCCGTGGGGCGCCAAGATGGGGAAAACGCTTTTGGAGGCTCACGGCCCGGAAATTTACGCCCTGTTAAAAGGCTATATCTGCGAGGCTTTGTTGGGAAATCGCGTGGACGTCGAGCGCGCTTATGAAGTCAGGGGAATGCTCAGACATTTCAAGCATCAATACACTCCGGATGTCACTTCCACCGGGCGCGTCATGGGCTTCTACTCCATGATCACTGACATCACTGAATTCAAAACGATACAGAACCGCTTGGCGGCTCTCGCGCGAGTGGACACGCTGACCGGGTTGCCAAATCGCGCGGAGCTTCTTGATCGGCTGGAGACGGCGCTCGCGCGGTGTCGCCGAACCGGGGGATATCTTGCTTGCCTCTATCTGGACATTGATCGGTTCAAAGAGGTCAATGACACGCTTGGCCATTCAGGAGGGGACTGCGCCTTGGTTGAGTTTGCCCGGAGGCTGCGCCATTGCGTTAGGGAGTCAGACATTGTCGCTCGGCTGGGCGGAGACGAGTTCGTCATCGTTCTTGAAGACTTGGACCAGCCAGCCGAGGCCGGCAGCGTGGCCGCCAAAATTGTCGCTTGCATGACGATCCCTTTTAACATCGAGGGAAATCGCCGCCTCGTGACCACGAGCGTTGGAATGATCATCGCGAATCCACTGGAAGACGACCCGGCGTCGCTTTTACGAAACGCTGACGATGCCCTTTATCGAGCCAAGCGAGCTGGGCGCAACCGAATCGAGAGCTAGATGGTATCGAGCCACGCAACCATTGACCACTTCTAAAAATTTCGCAAATTTGAAACTAAAACACGGCGCGGCATGTTTCGCGGGAGTAAAATAAATTAGTGCCTGTGCAATCGTGCTCTGGGCCAGGATTTGAGTCGTGGAGGTCCCATGCGCGCTGATAATTCTCACGTGTCCAACTGGATCAAATGCGCCCAGTGCGGGGAGCGCGCGCCCAGCATTGATTTCGATTTTGCGTTTCAGCCCATCGTGTCCGTCGAGCGGCAATGCGTGTTCGCGCACGAGGCTTTGGCGCGGGGACCGCATGGACAGTCCGCCGCCTCCGTGCTTAGTCAGGTCAATTTGACGAACCGGCACCGTTTCGACCAAGAGTGCCGAACCCGCGCGATCGAGCAGGCGAGCGCCATCGACATGCGTGAATCGCTCTCCATCAATTTCATTCCCAACGCGGTTTCGAATCCTCGGGCATGCATGGAGCGCACGCTCCGGGCGGCCTCAGATTGCGGTTTCAGTTTGTCGCGCCTGATCTTCGAAGTGACGGAGAGCGAGGACATTGTCGACGCTGAGAAGCTGGCTCGAATTTTTCGAGAATACCGCGAGTTGGGAATTAAAACCGCCATCGACGATTTCGGCGCCGGCTACTCTGGACTAAATCTCCTGGCCCGCTTTCAGCCCGACATCGTAAAAATCGACATAGACCTTGTGCGCGGCGTCGACGCCAATCAAACAAAGCAGATCATCGTGGAAAACATTGTCGACCTGTGCGGCAAGCTGGGCATCGTCGCGCTTGCCGAGGGCGTGGAAACTGCCGGCGAGCGTGATTTTCTCTCAGGCGTTGGCATCGATCTCATGCAAGGCTTTCTCTTCGCGCGCCCCGCGTTCCAAGCAATCGCGCCGTTGGACCCGCTCGCGTGGTCGGCGCGCTGAGACGTCCGCGCCATGGAGCCGCAATGATGGCGCATGGAGCGGCGCGCGAGCTGCGACGTTAGATTTTGCCAAGCCTTATCAAAACCCACTGTGATACTGGCCGTTGTGAATTCCCGGTCAGGTTCGTGTAACGCGGTCTGTTCCACGCATTGCATCTTTGAAAGAGCAATATAGTGTGGCATCAGCAGCGTTAAAACCACAGTGTCATTTTTGAAGAGGCCCACGCATGGGGCGGTCGTTGGAAGTTAGGCGTATTTTGGTTGTCGATGACAACGCGGACGCCGCCGAAATGGTGGGCCAGATCATGTCGCTGGAAGGACACCTTGTCGCTGTTGCCAATGGTGGGCGCGAGGCGCTCGCCGCCGTCGAGAGTTTTTTGCCCGACGTGGTGTTTTTGGACATCGGCATGCCCGGCATGAACGAGTATGAAGTCGCGGCCGAGCTGCGTCGAAATCCAGCGCTGAGCGCCGCTCGCATTGTGGCGTTGACGGCTTGGGGCGATTCGGCTTCGCGCTCGCGCGCCGTGGAATGCGGCTTTGACGCGCACTTGGTGAAGCCCGCCATGATCGAAAACTTGTTGACCGAGGCGGCGCTCGCCCGTTTCCCTCACTGAGATTGCGAAGGGCAGGTCGTTTGCCCCTTGGCTTTCAAAACGCTTGAAGGCATGGCCAGCTCGCGCCCGAGTGACAACGGCGGCGCTTAGTCTATTTTTGGCTCGACGTCCCGCGCGTCCAAAGGAATATCGATCGTGAACGTGGTTCCGCGCTCTGGCGCGCTGTCGATAGTGACGCTTCCGCCATGGCTCTCTGCGACCTTTTTCACGAACGGCAGCCCAATGCCCCAGCCAGGCAATCCTGCCGTGGTTTCGCGACGCAAGTGTTCGAAAAGACGCCCGATCTGATCTTCCGGCACGCTGTTGCCAGAATTGTGCACAGAGAGCCATACGCGGTCGTTCCAAGTGGCGACGTTGATCGCGATGGGGCCGCCGTCGCCATATTTGATCGCGTTGGAGATTAGATTGTCCAAAGCGCGCCTCATCGAATTCGGGCACCATACGCCGCGTATCGAATCCCCCGTGACAGCGCACTGCGCTTGATTGGTTTCACTGACCTGAGCGCAAGCCTCCCGAGCCATCTCCAACATGTCAAAAGATGACAAGCTCAGCGGCAGTCGCTCTCCGCCGCCATAGGCGAGCGCGTCAAGCAATTCGTCAAACATGGCGCTCAGCCGATCTCCGTTTTCTCTGATCTTGCGCGCCAACTCCCTGACCTTTTCGGGCATGTTCGCGCCGGTCAGCAATTGCGCTCGCAGGCACATGCCCGACAGTGGATTGCGCATGTCGTGCGCCAAGGCGGCCGCGAGCCGGTCACGCAGCGCAGCTTGCGCGCTGGTAAATTCACGCACCGCTTCAAACATGGCCACGTCAATGGAGCGGCGCACGGCGTCCCATTCAAGATTGGAAAGCACGACATTCGCTCGCGAGCAAGCTGTGGCAATCGATTCTTCAAGAATCTGGTATTCAAGAATGATTTCCGCTGAGCTGTAAGGGCTCAGTCTGGCCCGCTCGTCGCCATGGGAGCGGGCGACAGTGCTTCCGCTCGTCGCGTTTTCCCGAATGTAGTTGGGAGTGAGAGCCTCGGCCAAGTTGTCGAAGAACACGGGAAATGTGTTGATCAGGATCGAGTGTCGCAACGAACTAGCTCCGCGAACGCGAGCGCGCACCTGGATCTCCCAAATATCAAACACGGCGTCTCGAACGGACATGAGATTGCGGGAAGACGGCGCGAGACGGCTTTCATCCGTCGTCCGACTCTTCGAGGTCAACATCTTTTTCCTTGATGAGCTGTGTGGCTTGACCGCGCGAGCCAAGAGCCGCGCCCAAGTAATTGTAAATATATGCTTTTTTACAAGTGCACGCGCGGGTTTTATCTTAAAACCTGTTGCTGTTTGGTGGACTTCAAAAGTTTCTTGACAGCGCATGATCGCGTCGTCGCCAAGAGCAATAGCTCTTTATTCGATGCCGATCTGGCTCTGCAAGGCGCGTGGTGCATGGCAGGACGCGCTGACGTCGCCAAGTCCTATGACGCGCTTTTCGCGACAGGGCCTCGTAAAGTTTGTGCAAATGCTTGCGCGGGATAAGCCGCTCACTTGCAACTTTTGCTTTTGGTTGTGTAAGAGGGCGCCTCTGGAATCGTCCCGAAGTTGTCCAACAAAACCGTGGCGCAATCGAGACGTGGCGCGAGTCTTCGCCAAGCTCAGCCGTATAATGACCTGAAAATGCGACAAGCCCTGCCAACGCAGCAACGTGCGTTGAAACAAAGTGGCTAGGTGGAATGGCGGTGGAAAATGGCGTCAACCAAACGAATACTGATCGTCGACGACAACGTCGATGCGGCCGATCTTACGGCCGAAGTTTTGCGAATGAATGGCTTGTGCGTGCAAGTGGCGTATGGAGGCCAAGAGGGCTTAGCCACGGCTCTGGCAACGCGGCCCGACGTGGTGTTTCTGGACATTGGGATGCCGTTCATGGACGGCTACGAAGTGGCAAAGGCTTTGCGGCGCGAAGCCGCGTTTCAGCCTTTGGTAATCGTCGCGCTCACGGCTTGGGGCGACGAGCAGTCGAGGCAAAAGAGCAAAGCCGCAGGGTTTGACCTTCACCTCACGAAACCAGCTCGTTTTGAAGAACTGATCAAAATCTCGCAATAGCGTCCTGCATGGCGCGCGCTGGGGAATTTGTCCAGCAGATGAGCCGGTTGAACCGGCCACCAGGCGCTCTTATGAGGAGCGCATATTACGCCTACGTTAGATCTCAGCGCGTCTTCCCGTCGCGCCGTCCACATACGGACGGCAGTCCACTGGGATGTCGATTAAAAACGTAGTGCCCATGTCTGCGGAGCTGTCCACGGCGACAGTGCCGCCGTGGCTTTCGGCGACGCGCTTGACGAAGGGGAGGCCTACACCCCACCCCACAGTCGCATGCGGGTCTTCCCGCGTCAGATAGTCAAAGATGATCCCATGGCGCTCTTTTGGAATCGGGATGCCCTTGTTGTTCACGGAAAGCATCAGCCGCCCGCGGGTTTGCGCCGATTTAACGCTCACTCCTGAGCCATCGCCATATTTTTCGGCGTTGTTGATCAAATTCTCCAATGCGCGCCGCATCGATCCGTGGCACCAGAAGCCTTGGACAGGTTCCAAAACCATCGTCATGTCCGCTGAGCCGGTTCGCTTGTATTGCAAGGAGACGTCGTTCGCCAGGTCAGCGATATCAAAAGATGACAGCGTCAAAGGCAGTTGGTCGCCTCCCTTGGAAGTCAGCGCGTCGAGCAGTTCCTCCATCATTTCGTGGAGCCGCTTTGCATTGGTCGATATTTTGCTCGCCGCGCGTCGCGCCATGTCGAGGTCCGGGGCGATCTGCACCACCTCGGCGCCGTTCATGATCACACCCAACGGAGTGCGCATGTCATGGGACAAGGCGGCGGCCAGTTTCTGGCGCAATTCGTCTTGAATGGAGACAAATTCCCGCACGGCTTCACGCACCGCGCGATTGATGGAGCGGTCGACGATTGCCCATTCGCTTGCGGTCAAATCAAGCTTTCCTTGCGCCTCGACGGCGATGGACTCTCGCAAAATTTGATACTCATGAATGATTTGATCTGGGCCGAACGATGTCATCCGAGCCCGCTCGCCACCGTGCGCGGCCGCGGCGTTAGTGTCGCTGGTTCCATCAATCCGCCCGTGGCCTGGACTGAGCGCCTCGGCGATGTTGTCGAAGAAGGCGGGAAGGGTGTTGGTGAGCACGGGGCTTCTCAGCTCATCGGCGCCAGCAACGCGCGAGCGCACCTCACGCTCCCAACGCGCCATGGTCGAGTCGCGAAGCGCGACAAACTTCTTGCCGGTGCCTGACAGTCCATCGTCGTTCAAATTTTGATCAGTGGCCAGATTCATATTTTGTAAGAAAAGCGCGCCCCATCGCCATCCACCAGATTTTTTGGCGCCACAAGCCGATCGTTGAGAGAGTCGCCCTGCGCTGTCGGGTAAGTCCGCGATTCTACTCCTTGGCCGTATTGACCGCACAGTGACTGTTGCTGGCATGCCGCAAATGGACAATGAGCGGTGTCGGTTCGATTGAAAACGCTTAGATGGGCTTGTGGAGTCCTTGGAGCATAATGACATCGAGGCTGACCGGCCGACTGCGGCCATGCGGCGATGGAGGTGAATCATGGGCAAACAAGATTTTTCGCAACGAATTTTAGTGGTCGATGACAACTCGGACGCTGCGGAGCTTGTGGCGCAGTTGTTGAGCTTGCAAGGGCATCAAGTCGTTTTCGCTTGCAATGGCATTGATGCTTTGGCGGCAGCAGATCGACTGGCTCCCAACGTGGTGTTCTTGGACATTGCCATGCCTGACATGGATGGCTACCAAGTCGCTTCAGCGTTGCGGCAGTTGGAGAAGTGTTCTTCGGCGCGCATCGTCGCGCTCACTGCATGGGGGAATGGCAGGAGCCGAGCCAAAGCCAAGGCGAATGGTTTTGACTCGCATCTTGTCAAACCCGCATGTTTAAGCGAGCTGATGAGCGAATCGGCAAAGCCGCGCCTCGCTCAGTAAAGCCTGCGCCCTTTCTCCGAATCAGTTTCCCCAATGTTTAGGTTGTTAGGAATTTTCCAGGCAGTCTCTTTTACGAACAAATGCGCCAGTTTTGACATGTTCATTACGGGCTGTCGATTTGCTGAGATCACATCGTTAAATGGCATTTGCAGGAGGGTGATTTGAACGTATTGATCGCAGAGGGGAATGTGCGACTTGGAGAAGTGCTCGCTCAAATGCTAGACGCGGAGGGGCACATTTCGACTGTCGTGTTCAATTGGCAAGATGCTGTTTTGGCGCAACGCGCGAAGTCTTACGACGCCTACATCATCGACTTGGAATTTCCTGATTGTGGCGGAATAGCTATGCTCGGATCGCTGCGCAGGGAGGCCAGCTCTGGTCCTTCCGCGAGAGCCATCGGCTGGACAACGTTTGGACACTTTTGGCGCGGGTTGCCGATCACGTCCATGTTTGATGCTGTCGTAGAAAAACCAGCTTCCATGAAGACTATTTTGGCGGCGTTGCAAGGGACGGCTCGTTCGTCGAGCAATGATTCCATTGACTCCGCCTCGTCAACGAAGGCTTGCGAGTGGTGGCCCCAGTCAGGTTGGCGCATTGACTGATTGAATTGGATAGTTTCAAAAACGTCGCGGTGTGTAGACCAGTGTTCTGGTTTAAAGATCAGCGAGTTAAATGCGTTGAGCGGAAAAGAGGATGGGAATCTAGGATGAAGGCTTTCGTTTTATAATGATAAGAGGCGCTGACATGCGTCCGCGCCTTCCAATGTCGGTGGGCGCACTCGACCGGCTCCGCGCGTCTGGCCGGTTGCTTTCAACCCCATCAGCAGTCATCAATGACACAATCCGTTCAATCGCGCCGCGCCGCGCGCAAAGCCACCCGTCGCATATCCACCGGAGTTCCCGGCCTTGACGACATCCTTTCCGGCGGCCTGACCGCCGAACGAGTGTATTTAGTCGAGGGTTCTCCTGGCTCCGGCAAAACCACCTTGGGTCTGCAGTTTCTTCTCGAAGGGCTGTCCAAGGGCGAATCCGGCTTGTATATCACACTGTCGGAGACTGCCGACGAGCTTGACGCGGTCGCCGAGAGCCACGGTTGGAATATCGACGAGCTGTCCATTTTTGAGCTGGCGGATGACGACACCCTGGATCCTGACGCTCAGCAATCGGTTCTTCATCCATCGGAAATCGAGCTGGGCGAAACTTCAAAAGGGGTGATGGATCACGTCGAGTTGGTCAAGCCCGTGCGCGTCGTGTTTGACAGCCTTTCGGAAATGCGTCTGTTGGCGCAAAATCCATTGCGCTATCGTCGACAAATTCTCGCGCTCAAACAGTTCTTTTCCACTCGCGCTTGCACTGTTCTCCTGTTGGACGACAAGACAAGTCAATCCGACCAGCACCTTCACAGCATCGCCCACGGCGTGATCAGTTTGGAGCAAATCGCCCAAGACTTCGGCAAGGAACGCCGACGCGTCAATATCATTAAAATGCGCGGCATCAAGTTTAGAGGCGGATACCACGATTACCTGCTCGACACGGGCGGCATTCGCGTGTTTCCAAGGTTGGTGGCGGTCGAGCACGTGGGGAATTTTGTCCCCGAAACGCGCTCGACTGGATCGGCCAGCTTGGACGACCTGCTTGGCGGCGGCTTAGTCGCCGGCACCAATTGCCTGATCATGGGACCATCTGGGGTGGGCAAAACTACGGTGACGGTGCGCTGCATGCTTGCCGCGCTTGAACGTGGCGACAGGGCCGCGTTTTACCTTTTCGACGAAGGACTTGGCACGTTTCTCGTTCGCAGCGCGAATCTGGGCATGGATCTGCGCCCATTCATCGCCAATGGCCAACTCGAAATGCGCCACGTCGATCCAGCTGAGCTGTCGCCAGGCGAGTTCGCGCAGATGGTCCATGATGGAGTGCAGACGTCCGGCGTAAAATTTGTCGTTGTCGACAGCCTCAACGCTTACTTGCAGGCTATGCCTGGCGAAAAGTTTCTGATCTTGCAGATGCATGAGCTGCTTTCATTCCTAAATCAAAAAGGAGTGACCACCGCGCTTATTTTGGGTGAGCATGGGCTAGTTGGAGCGCTCAATCGCGACGTGGACCTGAGTTACCTGAGCGACACGACCGTGCTGATGCGCTTCTTCGAGTCCGATGGAGAACTGCGCAGGGCGATCGCCGTGACCAAAAGCCGCACGTCCAGCCACGCCCCGACCATTCACGAGCTGCTGCTTCATAGCAAAGGCGTTGAGATCGGCGAGCCGCTCAAAGGGTTCGAAGGCGTTTTGACGGGCCTGCCTACTTACCGAGGCGAGACCAAGATGATGGTGTCGCCGGACGATGCCGCAAAATAACCCTCGCGTAGCGCGCGTTTTGATCTTGGCGCCGCGCGGCCGCGACGCCGAAGTGGTGTCGGGCGTCGTTGGCCAAAGCGGCGCAATTTGTGAAACAGTCGCCAACTTCGACGACCTTGCGAAGCAGATTATGACCGGCGCCGGCATTGCGGTGATTGCCGATGAGGCGCTGACGGGCGCCGACATCGGGCCTTTGGCATCTTGGCTCGCGGCGCAGGAGCCTTGGTCCGACTTTCCTTTCGTCGTCATGCTATCGGGCAGGATGAGCAAGGCCGGCGCGACGCTGAAAGCGACGCTCGCCGCGCTGGGCAACGTCGTGATCTTGGAGCGTCCCTTGAGCGCGGAGACGCTTGGCAGCGCCGCGAGCTCCGCGTTGCGGGCGCGCAGAAGGCAGTATCAAGCGCGGGAGGTGCTCGAGGGCCGTCAAGCGGCATCCGATCAGCTGGCGACGCTCAACGACAGTCTTGAAGCAAAGGTTCAAGAACGAACAAAGGCCCTTTCTCAAGCCAACGACCGCATCACCGCCGAGGTGATCGAGCGCGAAAAGGCGCAGCAGGCCATGTCGCACTACCAAAAGATGGAGTCTCTTGGGCGCCTCACGGGGGGCGTGGCGCACGATTTCAACAACTTGCTGAACGTCATCCAAGGCAGCATGGATCTTTTGCTGTTGACGAATTCCGACGAAGCCGTGCGCCGCCGAGTCGTCATCGCCAAGTCCGCATGCGCTCGGGGCGCGAAGTTGACGAGCCAGCTTTTGGCGTTCGCGCGTAATCAAACGCTTGATCTGCGGCCTGTGTCAGTCGGAGAACTGTTCCACAACGTCGTGGAGCTTGCCAAGCCCTTGCTGGGGTCTGGCATTGAGATATTGACGTCCGTCGGCGACGGCGCCGACTTGGTGGCGGCCGACGGCAATCAGATGGAAATGGCCCTGTTGAATCTTGCGATCAACGCCCGCGACGCGATGGAGGGGAAGGGGACCCTGACCTTCAAATCATCCGCCACGTCCGAAGCGCCGGACATGCTCCCTGCAGGCGCTTACATCAAGATTGAGGTGTCGGACAATGGCCCCGGCATGTCCGCGGAGATCGCCGCCAAGGTGTTTGAGCCCTTCTTCACCACCAAGGGCGTTGGCAAAGGGACGGGGTTGGGACTGAGCCAGGTCTACGGCATGGCTCAGCAATCCGGCGGCGCCGCGTTCGCTCGCAGCGTTGAAGGCGCGGGCGCCACGATCGAAATTTGGCTGCGCCGCGCGGTCGCTGAAACTGAACAAGGCTTGGTCGACAAAAATGACGCGCGGGCTCTTGATGGACTAAGAGTCCTGCTGGTTGAGGACGATGATCTGGTCCGAGCGGGCATGGCGGACGCGCTTGTTTCTTTCGGGTGCTTAGTCCGACAGGCTTCATGCGGCGCGGACGGGATGGTGGAGTTGGAGCGCGAACGCCCTGACGTGCTGCTGACCGACTACCTTATGCCTGGAATCACGGGAGCGGAGCTCGCCGCCAAGGCCCGAGCGCTGCATCCAGGGCTGCCGGTGCTCGTGGCGACTGGCTATGCTGACATGGGCGCCATTGAAGGCGCCTTGGGCGGCAATGCGGTGCTGCGCAAGCCATTCCAACTGTCCGACCTGGCCAGCGCCGTGGCGCGCTTGGCAGTGCCACGAGGCTGCCAGGTTTGAGGATAGGAAGTTGATCCTGACTTAATTCGCGTTCCAATATTTCTTGCAACGCGAATGAAGAGGACAGGCGCGTCGGAAGTTGACGACGCCTTGCATTTGCCACAGGGCTTTCATGCCTTCATCTGCCGACGCAAGTGAACCATGAGATCTTCCGCGAGCTCCGCGGCTTGAAAGCGCAGGGCGGCGCGGGGCCGGTCAGTGGAGGATGTCGGCGATTTTTCGCCACTCGCCATTCGCATCGTTCCCGAGCTTGGATTGGCATCTTGCTCGGCTTGCGTCCGCCACGCCATGTGTTCGCTCGCCTCGATGGATGCCGCCAAGGCCACATGGGTGACGCGTTGCGTTGGGTCTATCTTGTCCAACATCCACGCCGCGAACGACAAAGCGGCCCCAAGCTCGCGTAATACGCTCTCTTGGACAATGGCTGGGAATCCGAAACCGTTGCGTCGGCTGCTCTCCGTTCTTTCCAACGGAAGGCTCAGTAACAACGCGCCGTTCTCGTCCAGTTGAATCCGCGTGCCTTCGTCCTGCCTTACGAAGAGTGCTGAGCCACTGATGCTGTGATCTATGCCTTTCGACTTGGCAAACAGTTTGGGCTCTGCGAAAAGCGCTTGTTGGTGGATGGCGTCAACAAGACCAGCGGCTTCCAACTCTGCAGGGCGCAGAAGTCGCTGCATTGGCCCACCCACAACGCTGACATGAAGCGTGGGAACGGATGAATGATTGTTTTTCCGCGCATTAGGGAGCATAGCCAGGGCCGTTGTTGACAGCGCAGCTGTGTCGAGCGGCCCGGCGGCGTTCGCAAGCTGGTATTCGTGAATGGCGCGAGTGACCAAGTCCCTGAGTTCGTCAGCCGTTTTGAAACTCGCGCGATAGTGACCGGTTTGCCATTCGCTCACATCGGAAACGAATTTCGCTTGCTGCTCGTCTCGGTCAACGCCGCTCTGGATGAACACTAGGATCGGCTTTCGATCTCGCGCTTCCAGATACTCCTCGTGGGTCGGAGACACCCCCGATGAGCCTTGGGCATACCCGTAACGATCCCCGAGAATCAGAACCACCAGATCGGCTGAACGCAAGCCTTGAAGGCATGCAACTTGGGGTGAACTTGCTTGAGCGCCGAATTCCTCTGCAATCACAGGTTCATGGCGCAGCGCAACGATCGCTGAGCGTGCCGCCGCGCGATATTCCTCAAAACCACCAATCAATGAGCTAATGAAAACTTTCATGGCATCCATCCAATGTCGAGGCGATAACCAGATTGTAATCGCTACCTCATCAAGCGAGAGCTATCTTTAGAAGTGGTTGAGGTTGGCGACAAGGCTAGTCGCTGCAAGCGCGGGGTCCATCAGCGCATGCTACGACGTCGAGGTCGTCTGGGCCTGTCATTAAATCCGCGCGGCCGGAAATTGGATGAACCGCTGGGGCGATGAGATGGTCAATGTTCGGGTCGCCCGCGATATTGCAACGTAAAACAATTTTGCATTGGCGTTTTGCTCGTTCTGGAAGTGGGAGGCGTTTGGGATAATGACGTGGTCAAATTCCAAGCCCTTTAAGAGCAAGGGCGTCGACACTGTTCTATCGGACAAGTGTCGACCAGAATTTGCTGCCCGCTGCCGCACGCGCGCCGCCGCCTCAACCATTGAGGCGGCTCGCCCCGCGCTTAGCTCCAAAAGAGCGCGCTCGGCGTCGCGCCAAACTTCGCGACGAAAGAGGCGCCAAGATGGCCTGCGCCGCGCGATGGCAAAAAGCGAGCCTGTCGCCTCCGCACCTCCGTCCCCAGCCAGATAAGTCGCGAGCATCCCCATCTCTTGGGCCATGGCGAGATCCGCCAAATCAGGGGCTTCGTTTTCCAACGGCTTCTTGATGTGGAAGCAATCCACGATGAAGCTGTTGATCGCTGCAAGCCGGCCCTCGGATTGCGCGGAGCTGTCCCAAGCATTCGCGAATTGCTGAAGGCGCCCTGATGCCATTTCTTCAATGGCTTGAAAGGCTCCGCGAGTCGCCGCGGCTAGGCGGTAGCACATCGTCTTGTTGCAATGGATGGCTGCGTGGGTTCCTTCGCGAGCGTCCAATCCATCAAAGAACGTTCCCATGTCGAAGGCGTCGTTGGATTGACGGTAAATGATCGGAGCGTTTGACAAGTCGATGGGTTCGCCAACCATAAGGCTTAGGCGTGTCCGGGCAATCCAAGCGCCCAAGTCAGGGTTTTTTTCGGTCCAGCGATGAGGCGTCTCTAAGGTTCCAGCGAAAGGAAACGTCTCGTGTATGCCACCGTTCCAAGTGAGGTTGGCCCCGGCAAATTCGAAAATGCCTTGCATGGGGTCGCCAAAAATCACGGTGGGGACGATCGACGAAAGCGCTACGGCGAGCGCGTGCTGGCCAGCGTTGCAGTCTTGATACTCGTCGATCAAAATGCGGTCGTAGGATGACAACACGACGTCGCGCACGGCGGCGACTGATAGCGCGAGCGCCGCGCCGCGATAGAGCTGATCCCACTGCGCGCCAGTCTTTGGCATCCCTTCGCAAGGTTTGGCGATTTTGGGAAAAGCATTCGCGTAGCGCATGCACCATCCTGCGATAGTGTCGACCGCAACGGCGCGTTCTTGAACTCCTAACCTTTTCAAGCGAGATCGTATTGCATGAACGCCTGCGTGGGTGTGAGTCAAGATCAGCGCGCGCCGTCCTATTGATGCGACATTCGCGATGATCTCAGTCTTTCCGTGGCCTGCAGGCGCCAAGATCGCTGCGTTGCCAAGCGCGGCAATTTCATGCGCGTCAGGCATAGACCCACCCTTCTAAACGAAGTAGCGTATTCGTGAGCGCAGCCTCTCGACTTTCTCCCATGATGCCCCATACCGTAAGTCCCACTTCTCGCCCAAAACGTAGTTCTTTGAACCATTTTTTGTTTTTTGCGACCTCGGCTACGGTAATTTTCAACTGAGCCGGCGCGATGTTGACAGCGCGCGACCAGGTCGCGAAAGGCTGTCGGACAATTTGATGGGTTGCTCCCGGTATCTTCGGCATCAACGCATCGCAGACCGAATTTTCAGTGTGGTTTTGCTTCGCTAAGGACAACAGCTCGTGCACGCGCTGATCTGAAGCTGCAGTAAACATCGCCTGTTCGGTGTTTAGGCCGCTCCCATATTCAAAAACTGCCACCCCAGCCGCTTTCAACGCGCCGTCTACCGCGGGGGATAGCGGCACGTCAGAATCCATGAACAACGCGGTGGCGTATCCCAACGCCGCCAAAGCCAAAGCCAACGAAGGAGCCTCGGCGCCATTTCCATCCGCAAGCGCGACGCCCATCTGTTCCATGGGGACGCCGTGGTTTCGAGGCGGCCACTGCTCGCGAACGCCCAAGAGCAATCCAACTTCCGTCATGCCTTCACAAACGACGACGCGCCGCGCGAAAAGAGCGCGGGGCGTGAAGCGCAGCAGCGCGGCGATTGGGATCGGCGCTTGGGTTTTGAGCACAGAGGTGTTTCCTTCGAGACGCGAAGTCCGGACGACATGGAGAGCCCCAGCTCCGCATTCTCCCAAAGCGACTTCTGAATGCGTGGTCAACAGCACCTGTCCAACAGGCGCTCCTGCCGTCGCAGCCGCGGTTTGATCCACTTTCAACTGGGAGATTGCGCCCATGATGCGGTGAGGCTCCAATCCGTGTTCGATTTCGTCGACCAAAACAATCGCGCCCTCCGTGATCGCGGATTTTTGGACAGCCAGCGTCGCTAGCCTGCGAGTCCCCAAACCCGCAAGCCGAAGAGGAACGCTTCCGTCGTGGAGGGCGATGGAGCCCGAGGACAACCCAGAGCGCCCTAATTCGAGTCCAGGCTGGTATTGGTCGGCAACGTAGGCGCCTAAACCTTTGGCGAACCTTTGGGCGCTGGAAGCGGCGCGAGCAAGCGACTCAATTTTTCCAAGGTTGGCGCTTTCGCGAGCTGCCCGGTAGGCGTCGGCCAAACGAGCGGCGGCCTCGCCGGTGTCGCCGGTCAACCGAGATAATACGGACCCTTGGCCCCAACTCAGATGGCGCGCGTCTTCGCCGGCCAGTCGCACCAATCCGAACAGCGCGCGATCACGATTGGAAAGCACTCGGCCACTGGCTGCTCGATCGCAAACCAACTCCCAGACCGGCTCCAGGGTTGCGTCAACGCTTAGGCGGACAGTCAAAACCGGCTCGTCATCGTCCTCTGGTTCGTCGCGCAACTCGCCATCCTTTGTCCACCCACGGACATACAAGCCGAAGCGCTCATCCGATTTCAACGTTTTAGACAACTCTCCAATGGTCGCTTCGATCTCGATCGGTTTGGTCGTGTCGCATCCCAAGAAGTCTGCTTCTGAAAACGAAAACCACCGCGAGCTGAGGGCAGCCTCGGCTGCATCCAAAATTGTGGATTTGCCCGCGTCGCCCGCGCCGATAAGACAGCAGAATGCAGTTTTGGGCAACCAATCCATACGGGCGATTCCGCGAAACGATTTGATGGCAAGGCGTCTTATTTGCATGTCATTAGGCGATAAAAAACGTGGAGGCATCCATGTTAATTTATATTGTCACCACATTCATAAAAAGCACCAAAATCTGTCTCTGAAATTCAACGCTGACTTAGACATTGGTCGACTTGCAGAGTGTCGAGGGTAGAATTCGTAAGACAAAGTGGGCAGTTAAACGACCGACGTATGGAAGGTATGTGATGGCGCGGATTGGTATGATGGACAAGCTCTTAATCGAAGACGTGTTCGACATGGGAGGCGGATATGTGCTCGATTTTTCGAATCGGACATTCTCCGAGTATTTCAAGGACGAGATGGGTATCGACATCAATGATGCCCAATATTTTGCATCAGGCTCCTCCAAAGCCAACCGCTTACGCTGTTTCTTAAAATTAGCGGACGACAAAACGGCTGCGAACGCTATCCAGTTATTGTGGGAATATCGCGAGTTGAAGCGGTTACGGGGACGGCATTCGGAAACCGTAGATGGGGCTAAGCACCGCCTAGAGGCGCTTTTGAATACCCTTGGGGGAGTGGTCGAACAAGGGCGGCCGATCCCAGCGAAACCAACTGGCGTGGCCATGAACGACGCGAAGCTGGAGAAGCACAAGGACGAGTTGCTCGGACTGCACCAGCTTGAGGCGCAAGCGCGCGGCTACGCGTTCGAGGCGTTTCTGAAGGAGCTGTTTGACGCGTTTGGGCTCGCCGCGCGCGAAGCATTCCGACTTCGCGGCGAACAGATCGATGGAAGCTTCGAATTGGGACACGAGACTTACTTGCTCGAAGCCAAGTGGCAGAACGCTCAGACCGGCGTCGCTGACCTTCATGTGTTCCATGGAAAGTTGGAGCAGAAAGCTTCTTGGACCCGCGGCCTTTTTGTGAGCAACAGCGGTTTCACCGAAGACGGGCTCGCCGCGTTTGGCCGAGGCAAGCGTTTAGTGTGCGTCGAGGGCTTGGATCTTTACGACATCATAAATCGAGGAATTCCGCTTGGCGAAGCGCTTGAGCGAAAAATTAGGCGCGCCGCCGAAACAGGTTATCCCTTCGCGCGAATTCGAGATCTGTATCCGGAGTAATCGAATTGAATGAAATTCAGTTGCCGACCTCCGAGCTCGCGCGCTTGCTGGTGAAGCACGGCGAAGAGTTCGTGTGTTGCAAAGAACCAGTCGGCGTCAACCCTTTGGCGGCCGGCGTTCCGGATCGCCGCATCCCGTCCTCTGGCGTAGCTTTGCGCAAGCAGATCGACAGTGGGGATTTTCGCGTGAGCGTTTCGTTAGATCGCTACGTAAAGTTGGCCAATGAAAAGAGCATGTGGTCGGTTGCTCTTCAAGTGAAATCTGGGGCGCTCTCCCCTGGAGGGGCGAGGAGGTCGACTTAACCTATGAGGTCATCGGTCCAACGCCCGCTCAGCTTCTGGCGCTCCATGAATCCCACAAGCTTACGATTGCGAGCGAAGTTAAAGGTCTGCCGCGGAAGCGATCAATCAAGACCCGCAAAGACACACTCTGAGCGCCGACGAAGGCGCTCCCGCTCCGTGAAGGGAAACTGCGCCGCCTCTGTCGCGACGTGTCCGCGGAAGCGGTGACGAACGTTCGAAGTCCACTTGACTGTGAAAGCTCAAATGAGAGCCATCCAGCCTAGATCTCATGCGTTGTGTAAATCTTTCTTTTCTCGTCAACAACGGCAACCGCCGCTTGAGTCACGGAAGTTGTGCCGACGCTGGATTTGCAGGCATATTCCTTAGCCCAGGGCGCGAGGCGGGCGGGTTGGGCTTTCAGATCGAGGTGTGCTTGCGTCCGCCTTCGAGCTGCTCAGGCGTCAGCTTTTTGGTGATAGCGTAACCATGCAAGAACTTCGCCAAGATCGCGCTGCTCTCCCTGAAACAGTCGATCACTTCAAGCCAGCTCGACTCTGGGAAGTCAAAATCGGTATCGGATATTAGCAGGCCCAAGCTTCCATCAACGTCAACCGACTTGGCGGCGGCAGCCAAGTGTGAGGCCGAAAAATGAATGTAGTCGCACAGGTTGTCGTAAACGGCTGGCAGCCAAGGGTAATCGCTCGATCGAACCTGAACTAGGCGCGCGTCAGTCAACCGTTCTCCTTTGTGGTCTTTCAGTTTGTTGATGGGCTTGCCAGAAATGACGAGTGTCGCAAACTCGTGCGGGTTTTGCACCAACCACGCGGCCGAAAACCTAAGCGCAGTGTCGATGTGCGTGCGAAGCAACGACCGCGCGCTGATCATGTTCCACGATTCGACCAGAAGTTTCATCGCGCTGATTGTGCTGACCGCGCGCTTAACCGCGCCACTCGCGAGCAAGTCCAACGGGAACATTACGGCGCCGTCGCCGCCAATCATTGCCTTCCACCCAGCGAGCAAGGTCTCGCGATCGCTCACAAGAGACGCGAGGGCGTCTACGACCGCGTCCGTGTGCTTTGGCATTGGTGTCATAGGTATCCGTCGCGTCTGGCTAAGCTCTTGGCAAGCTGGGGAGTAGAGGGGGACTCTGGGTGACAAGCTAACGTGCTGAGCACCTCCTTAAGGGAGGAAATCAGCCTCGGTTAAATCACACGCAGGTATTGCTGCATCATTGGGGTGTGCTTGTCGGTCGCGCTGTTCTTGACGGCTGCGGCGTTGATTTCAGTGGGAACGGTGGTCATTTCTTCGGATTGGGTACGGCGAGGCAGAGGCTGGCCAGAGCTGCGTATTTTACCGCGATTGATGTTGCGCGCGCGGCAAGGACTGCAACGCATGTGCTAAGCCTTCTCGCATGTGCTAAGGGTTGCTGCTCCGTCAAAGAACGGGGGGCATCACGTCTAATCAGCAGCTAGAGCGGGCGCTGGTCTGTCTACGCGTCTTGACTTGGTCATCATCGATTGAATCGAAGGATTCAATATGACGCACTGCTTATTGCATCCGGGTGATTTCGCACTACTTGTCATGGGAAGGACAGAGCGCTCAAATCCGCGCGCGCTGTTTCTTGAGCGTGGGAGCTTTTTGGTCAGATGACGGCGGTTTCGATATTGAGCGTGTCTGTTTTTCAGTAGACGCTCTACGAGGCTGTTTGATGGTTGAATCCCCAGGCATCACGGGAGATGCCATAGCAACGTTATCCGGCCTTGCAGCAGATACATCCGGATCTGCCTCTTCCCATGGATGGAAGTTCGGAAGGTTAATCCGCGTACCATTTTTAGAAACGACGGAAAGCTCCAACGTCAAACCGAGAGATTGCAAGAAACGACGCAAGGTTGAGACGTAGGTATCGGAACGTTGTTCAAGTTGTGATACAGCGTTTTGTTTTATTCCCAGTTCTTTCGCCACTTCCACCTGGGTCTTGCCAACAGCTTTGCGAAAGTCGGTCAGCGTTGTGGCATGGGCAATCATCTCATCCATTTTCTTCTCGGCAAGTGAAGCAATGCGGGCTTGCCGATCCGGTGGCAGTTTGTCGATGACTTCGTTCAGAGTTCTTCCCATTTGCATCTCCTATTTTTTGCGGACCGACGTACTTGGCCTGCGCGTGGACCGTGGCTGACTCGTTTTCATTGATTCAACTTCCAGCAGGGTGTGCAGATGCTGCTCATAGCGCGTGTTCGCCTTCCTTAACAGATCACGGTAGAACTTCTTCTCATCGCTTCCTTGCTTGTCCGCTGCAACGAGGACGATAGCGTGACGGTTGGGATCGAATGCAAACGCTGCTCGCCAGATTTCCGCGCCATTGTTCGCCTTGAAGCGCAGTTCCTTCATGTTTGGATGTTTCACATTGACCAGCGTCCCGACGTGTGGCCGATCTGCTTGCGGACCGAGCGTGCTCACAGCAACGAGCGTTGCCAAGAGCTCGTCTTGTACGTCTGCTGAGAATGTATCGAATTCGGCATCAAAATCATCGTGAAAAAGAACGTGCCACTGGCCCTTTTCCTTTGGCTTCAATTATCATCTCCTCGTGATATCACGTCAAGCTGCTAATGTGCTGTGTCTGGCGATGATCTTGTAGACGCCAGGGGCTAGATAAAGCTGATGACGCCTTCTGCCGCGACCCGCTGCCTGCAGATGACAGCAAATGCCACCGGGTCGCTAGCATCCGACAGCGACAGCGAAACCATCGATCGGAGCGGGACAGTGCTACGAAAATGACAATCGATTGTCACCGGCACCCGGCCTGTCGACCGCTGGCGCAATGAGCAGGCCATGGCAACGGTGTACATGCCGTGAATGATGGGCTGCTTCATTCCCATCAATCGCGCGCTCCACGCCCACAGATGAATCGGGTTCCAGTCACCCGACAACGCCGCATAGCGTCGCCCCGCATTGGCTTGCACGACCCATTGTTCGGCGGCTTCGTCCTTGGGCGCGGCGATCGGCGACGGTGCCGTGCGCTTGGTCCGTTGTCCGCGTTTGATCAGATACCGGCTGGTACATGTGAACACCGGCTGCTCTCCGTCCGTCGCCTTCGTCTCCAGCAGACATTCGACCGCGCCGTTGGGCCGAGGTTCGGGCATTGACAGCGTTGTCACCAGCGTCAGTGCTGCTTCGAGCCGAACCTCACAATGCATGGTCAGTGAGTTCGCGACATGAATCAACCCGACAATCCGAAACGGGATCGCCCGATCAAGCATTGTGGCCAGTTGCGCGCGCTGCGCTAGCAGGTAGAGGTAGGTCAGCGGCACTGCGCCGGGTGGGTAGCCGAATGCGTTGCTGTAGCGCCGCACGTGATCGATATCGAGCCGGTCCAGCCGGTAGCTGGCCTGGATCAATCCCGCTGACACCCGCGCGGGCTGCTTGAACAATGCCCGCAGCAGCGGCCAGGCACTGGCCCTGGGCAGGGCAGGGAGAGATGACGGGGACGGGCTATTCATCGACGCAGCATACCGCGTCGTCGCCCGCCCCCGGTAACACAGCAACGATACTCAGCTCGCTGCCTTGACCCGCGCCGTAATATGCGCCAGCGCCTCGTCAACCTGATCGATCAGGATCAGGCACAAGTCCCCATCGCCCAAGCGCGAGAGCGCCCGATCAATCGCCACGAATTCGCCATTGATCTCTTCAACGTGTCCCGTGCGGGTTGCGTTGCTCAGCCCCGCGCGCAGCAGCGCAATGACTTCGCCATCGGCGCGGCCACGCTGGCACTGGTCCTGATACAGCAGCACGTCGTCAAACGCCGCGCCCAGGATTTCGGTTTGCTGTGTGATGTCCTGGTCGCGCCGATCGCCGGCGCCGCTGATTACCACCGAGCGGCGCTTGGCAGGCATGCTCTCGACCGCATTGACCAGCGCGGCGATCGCATCCGGGTTGTGGCCGTAGTCGGCGATCACGGTCGCGCCCTTGTAGTCGAACACGTTGAAACGCCCCGGCGCATTGTCGCTCTCGCCGACAAAGGTCTTCAGGCCCAGGCGGATCGCATCCCACGGCGTGCCCACGCCCCACGCGGCAGCCACCGAGGCCATCACGTTCTCCACCTGGAAGCCCACCACGCCACCGCGCGTGATCGGCACTTCCTTCAGGTCGATGCGTTCGATGAACGACTCTTGCGCCGCCACCAGGTAGCCTTCTTCGACGAAGACGACGCGGCGACCCTGGGCGCGGTGCATCGCCATGACAGGATTACCCACGTCCTGCGCGAAGAACGTGACGTCGCCGCGCGTTCTTTCGGCCATGGCGGCCACGGTCGGATCGGCGGCGTTGAGTACCGCCATGCCGCCGACGGCCACGTTCTGCACGATCACGCGCTTGAGCACCGCCAGGTCTTCGAGCGTGGTGATGTAGTTCAGGCCCAGGTGGTCGCCCGAGCCGATATTGGTCACCACGGCGACCTGGCACTTGTCGTAGG
>Ga0265780_10000597_pt1 | contig 54931 bp, 50 predicted proteins | sample P1T30metagenome_FD_192432 | JGI IMG/M metagenome (GOLD analysis project Ga0265780, IMG submission 192432) | Plant litter microbial communities from East Loma Ridge, Irvine, California - P1 T30 | ecosystem: Environmental > Terrestrial > Plant litter > Unclassified | place: USA: California... | reverse complement strand
TTCGGAATTGATGGGCATTGCCCCAGCAATAAGACGAAGTTGCATACGACACTGCTTCTGCGCTCCCAAGGGTTGAACACAACTGTAGTCGGCAATGATATGCGTCATCTATCTTCCAGATGCTGATCAGAAATCTAGGCGTATATCCAGGTCCTGGGCTTTGACATTTCAAATGACTTGTGCGGCAGTGTTCCAGGGAGTCTCGCGCCGATTGAAACGCTTCATGCGAGTCGGGGCGAGTGTTAATGCCATTCAATCGAAGCACGTTCGCAGAAAGATTTTCTGTTGCTTGTTTAGCGTGGTCGAACCACCAAAAGGCGAAGAACTGTACGTGGAGAACTCAGCATTAGCCAATATGCGTCGTCCTTGTGGTACTCTAAATGTATACAAACACGCGCATCGATGTCGTACACGATGAAGCAAACTTCTTCTGTCTGTACTCGAGCACCAAAAACAAAGCGGTCTTTGGGTACCTCGCTGTGGTCAATGCCGAAAGCAGAACGCAGCAGAAATCCCGCGCATACGCATCCGTCTTGCCGGTAGCTTGTGAGCTTCTCGATACCGACATCGAAAATTGAGGCGCCATACAGGAACCGCCAATTCAATGCGGCTGGATTGGAGGCGTAATACTTCAAAACAAAGCGTGTAAGACTCTCGTTGAGCATTCCATACGGCCCGACCATTTTCAATGGTGTCGTACAGATATATCATGAATTTCTCGTTGGTGCAACGCCGACATCGATGAGGGTCCACGACACCGTGCAGGGCTGCCCCTGGCACCTCGGTAGCATCGCTGTTTGACTCGTTCAAAGTCTCGCAGAGAACTGGCGTTGCTGCTGAGCCTTGGGTAGACATAGCATCTGGCGCGTTCTCATCTGGCTGGGGCCCTGTCATTGCTTGAGCGCCAAAAGCACTGCACGCAATGTTCACGTTTGCGTGCAATTTGAGGAAAGATACTAGTGGCCGCCACGACGCCGATTTTGAGAGCTCCGTCGAATCAGAGGCTCACCTTGGAAGCACAGATAGTCGAAACGTAAACGTTGGGCGTTCTGCAAACAATGAGGTGGGGTTATGAAGTCGTGTTGGAAGGAGCGAGGGTTCGTGAGGCTGTCGGTGAAGCCTAAACCCAGCTAGTTCACGCTAACGCAAATCACGCTTCAAACCTCGCGTCTTCATCTTACTCCCACTCTGCTTCATCATTCACGTTCGTATTCATCGAATCTTCTCCCATTGTTGCGGGTGTTGCATCGTGAGTCCATGGAGTACATGTGCTACTGCACGACTTCCTCACCTCATGGCTGTGCATCTCGCAGCACGTCTACCACGAAGTATGCCTCGAGTCTCAAGGTCAGGAATGTATGAAGCATCTCTTCGAGCGAGATTGATGCCCCAATGTGAGTCTTTGGCATCTCTGATCTCGAATTTGCTAACCATAGCTTAGCTATTGGGCGACGTGGTTGTTGATCACACCGCAAGAAGCATCCGACAGGCTACGTCGCTTTTGGCTGGCGCCTATCACAAGAAGGGAAACCTACATTCTATCATGCTGAAGTTTCTGAATACCTCGCTACTGGTCGCAGTGGACTATGCTCCGCAATGACTGCTTCTCACGACGATCGTGTCCGGGCTCCATCTGGCATGCCTCACAAGGTATGCGATGCTTCTTGCATGTGTTGTGAGTGGAGCTGACTCCAGCGAGCTCGTTCACGAAACCGCTATTGCCTGTCACTATCCGAGCTTCGATACCCGGTATCAGGCATACGTGGTCGTGGATGTGTGGTACGTATCAACCAAGTCACGTGCTTCACGCACCTTTACTGACAGAAAGGAACAGACAAGAGCATGAATCAGAGCTACAATCGATGGGCAGACATCTAGACCAACTTCAGTCCGGTATATGCTCGACGCTCAATCAACCCCGAATCTCAACGCCGAGCCAACGGTATTTGACACCTGGCCACGACCTGAGCTTTATCAGCACTGGCTCTTCCCCTGAAGACGCAGCGACATCTGACTGCACTAGCCGCCTGTACACCGTAGATATTGGGGGCTCGAGTTCCAGTTCCAGAAGCCATACCAACATGGTACTCGTCGCCGCTGTCGGCCTGCCTGTTGCACTTTGGTTGTGGGCTCGTGTGTTGCTGAGCTGCAAAAACGCGTAACCACAACAACACTGTCACAACACTGCGATACAACACACGATAGAGTCCTGCGGGAAATGAATCTCGCGCCCATAGATCAATCCCATTGGTCTGGGGAGTCTGTATCTTTCGACTCGGCTCCACTATCGCTGCTTCCCCGCTCGTGGGAGGCTGGAAACTGGTCAGGTGAAGGAGGCTCTGACGCATGCCGCTGTTTGCAGCCTCGTCTAGCGCCGACTTCGCGTTGCTATCGCGAACCGCCAAGACACGTGCCCTCGCGAGCCGCACAGAGGAGTTGCAAAAATCCTTCCCTCGACTTCACAACGACCTTCCTGCACAACCACTCACGACTCCTTTTGGACACACTTACTCTACCACTACTATACATTTGGCACCACTTGCATTCGCAAACCTCTTTCATAAACCTCTTTCACAAACCTCTTTCACAAACCTCTTTCACAAACCTTTTTCACAAGACAAATACATCGTTTTCCTTCAATTTCAACACCATCAAGACCATGTCGCAATCGCCACCATATTGGAATCCTGAGGCGACTCCTTTCGCTCCAATGTCCAGCCAGCAGCCGACTCCCCTCAACGCTGATGCTGCCGTCTTCGTTCCCCCAATGGACCTTCCTAGTGACTTCTACAACCCACCGGCGTTCCTCGAGTACGGCATGACCCAGCCTGGAGATCTTCAACAGTTCGACGACGGCTACTTCTCGACCCCGTCTGGATCACCTTACTGGTCCGACGGTGAAGAAGTCGTCGTCGCACAGAGCATCGAGGATGGCTGGCCGCCCGTAGACGCTGAGCAGATGCTCCTGCCGTGCGAGCTTGAAGGCTCCCAGGGTGTCGACGCGCTACCACTCGTCGGCATCGCAGACCCTGTTGTCGACTATTACGGCGCTAACGCAATTGGTGAGAACGACTTCAACGCTGCGATGTCGCCTCCGGAGCCATACATCCCCAAGCGTTCAGTCACCAAGAAGCACCCTGGCGCCATCAACGCCGGCGTCAAGAAATCCGCCAAGAAGGTCCCGTCCAAAAAGAGAATGTCACCGAGGCAGGAAGAAGAGCTTGGGATGCTCTTCCTCAGTGTGTCCGACAAGCACAAAATGGCCAACGTGGTGATCGACAAGCAAGACAAAATGCGTGACTACGCACAGCGCTTAGGCCAAAACGTGCGTGTCACTCGTACTCACGGTCGCATCACTATCGAAGGAGTATTCTGGACCGCGCCCCAGAACGATCCCTCCATCCCGCGCTCTCACGTGGATCAAGTAGCATGCGTACAGCAGCTCGTCGCCGCCATGCTCGACACGTCCGTCTGCAAGGAGAAGAAGACCACCACGGCTTTCCAGAACCGCTGGGGCGCAGGCGCTACATTCTACTCCGCCGAGGAGTTCCAACACGCCGCCTGGACCCTCGTAGTAAGTCCTCCCTCACTCCCTCACCTCACCTCGCCCCACCAACCCCACTACAGGACTTCGCCGTCGACGTGCACACCAACGGCTGGACCAAGACCATCACGGACAAACACATCCGCGACTCCGTCCAGAAGACAATGTACTGCACATTCAGCGACCGCTTCGAGGCGATGCGCAAGTTGCTCTCGGGCTCAAAGCGCACGTGCGAGGGCATACTGAAGGGCGAGAAGATGGCTAACGTTGTCGGTAATCCGTGGGAGCTGGACACGCGCACGACGAGCAATAAGAATAGTAATGAGGTTAAGGGCGACAAGCTGCAGCGCGCGACGAAGCGGGATCGCGAGGAGATGGAGAAGAGTGAGGCGAGGGAGAAGGAGGCTGCTAGGCCGGTTAAGAAGGCGAGGGCGAGGAAGGACTAGACGCGAGGTAAATTTGGAAGGTGATGGGTTGGTGGATGCTTTCAGGCATACAGATGAGGCTGAAAGCAGGCTGCTGGGTAAATGGCGGTTTGAGATGAGGTTGAGGACTTGTTTGACATTTGGGTTTCTTTTGTTGGCGCTTTATACCATGCTCGGTCGACGGAGGTCCCGGCACACACGGCGCATTGCGATTTCAGATCTTTGAGGGTCTACATTACACGTTGGCATCGATACTGTCGGCGCTCACGACGTTTCGCGATCAGGTATCCTGAGACACTTTCATATCGGTGTTGTTAGCAACCACAACTTTTTCACCATCAGGTGTTCTGAAGCTGCACGCATCAAATTGAATTGAATACAGATAACTTAAGGCACTTCATTAAATACATGACAATCGTAAGATAGGAAAATATGTGTCTAAAGATATACGCTCGAAATGTCAAGAAATCAGTGACTACCACTCTAACTCCATACATATTACACCACATCACCCACTCATCAACGCCTCCCGCCCAGTCCACCCCCACCACCCATCTGCTTAGCAATATACTTACCCCCCTCCTTCTTAATAATCGGCAGCGCATAATCCTTAAACATCGTCATCGCCTGACGCTGCCACTCAGGCTGCCCAGGCTTGCCCGCCATCCTGCCACCGCGCCTATCATCATTGCGGTCTCTTCCGCCACCGCCATATCGCTCCCTATCCTCGTACCGCGAGTCCCTGCGCGACGGCTTGTTGAACATGTCGTCGTAGCGGTCGTCGCGCGGTCTATCGCGCCTGTCGCGGTCGTCGCGGGGTCGGTCCCGTCGGTCGCGGTTGTGTCTGTCGTCGGACTTGTAGCCGTCGCGAGTGGAGCGCCGGTCGTCGCGTGGGTCGCGGCGGGGCGGGTAGTGCTCGTCGTAGGAGTCGTAGGCGTCTCGTCTGCGGTCTCGGTCGCGGTCGCGGTCACTGCGGCGTGGCTCGTCGCGGCGAGGCTCGTCACGTTCGCGACGGCTTGAGCGTCTGGGTGGGGGAGGCGAGTCGGAGTCGGATGAGGAGTAGGACCTGTGGCGTCTGGAACGAGATGATCGAGGGTCTAGCGCGACGTTAGCTCTGCGTGAATAGAAGGGATGGAGGTTGGAAGCTTACCTGGCGGTGGGGCAGCGTATGGAGGTGGGGGCGCTGCGCCTGGGGGAGGTGGGGGAGGGTAGTTTGCTGCTGCTGGGTGGCCTGGGGGAGGAGGTGGGGCGTCGTCGTAGTCTCGCTCTCGCTCGCTCTTTCGAGGTCGACGATGCTCGCGCCGACTGTCGCGGTAGTCGCGGTAGTCCCGCTTGTTGTCTGCGTCTGGAGTCCATTCTGGTGGCGGGGGAGGAGCTGCGTCGTGTCAGCGAACTCTTCGTTTCCACTCCACGTGATACTCACGATACTGGCCGCCCATGGGAGGCGGCGGCGGTGGAGACGGCGTTCTGCCTCGATCTCGTCGACCCATTTTTGCTGTATTGTATGTGGATGTGTGTGTTGAGGTTTGTATGGTATGTAGGTAGTCCAGGCACAAGCTGAGGTGAAGTCGGCTAGTCGGGCGGCACGACACTTAAAGCTCGCTCCCCGCCCTACCTACATCCCACCACCCTGTCACCCGCCACAGCCCAAACCGGTGAGGTCATCGCCTCCAATAAGACCGCCGCCTAGCGCAGATTCTGAACTCGGTGGGCCATGGCCTTTTTTTGTGCGTGGCATGGCGGTACTGGATCGTAAAGTGATCATCGTGCGTCCTCGGCTCGCTGTCCCCGCACATCACCCGTGCGCCGCGCTGCTGATCACCAGGGCCCAGGTTGTGGAACTTCGGGCGGTCTGGGTGCAGGTGTGCTGTTCTGCTGCTAAGGTCAGGACAGCACGTCATGGGGGATGCTTCAGCTGGCGTGGGTGTGGCGCAGTCGTCAGCAGAGCGAATGGGTAGGCAGCAGAATTGGCGACGCCACGGAGTGCGCGCAGCACCACAGGAGGTACTTACACAGTGTGGGTATGAATATGAACTAATGTGGTCCGGCTTTTTTTTTTCTTCTACATCTATTTTCTTCTTTGTACTCCCACTTATTTCGAAACAACTTTCATCACCAAAAGAGATGCGATAGATCAGTACTCCAGGAGCATATTCTCATTCAAGTTCTAAGGGTTCACTTCGATCGAGGACACTTTCGAGGCAGAAAAGAAGACGACTTCTCTTGCATGAAGTCGACCCTTATGAGTTTGGAGCAACTTCAGCAAGATTGCAGCAAACAGCCCACGCAATGATATTACTCGGTTCAGAACAATATGAGACGATATTCTACTAAGCCTCGGTCGTCTCTAAGGAAATGTAACCACTTAAGACCGCTTTCGAGTGCACGTCAGCTCGGCGACCTCGATGTCGACGAAGCGATCACCCCAGGCACAGCAGTCGCCCGCTGCAACCAGGACGTAGTTTACGCAAAGAGTTGCTATTATGTGTGAGGAATCAGGCCTTGAATGTGTGCCGTGAATGTACCTGGGCAGCATCACCACGCTAGTGTGACCCAAATGAAGAAGCTGAGGTAATGGATGTGAAATCACTGTACACTGAACAAGCTAGCCTTCGAAATGTAGGAAGTTTGGTCCAGCTTATTATCAGCTTCCTTCACTGTGACTGTCTCCATCAACGGCTTCATTGTCAGACGTCCAGAGTGTACACGGTTTCATCGGATGAGCTCGTCATGAAGTCAAGACTCGTGCACTCCGACATCGGAGTATTGGTGTTCTTCTGATTGAGCGTCGTGTTGAAGAAGCGCGGACTCGACCATGCAGGCGACAAGCAAACGTTCTTGGGTGTTGATCCGTGCGATCTGCTTGACGAATTCGGGGTCTGTGGCCAGAAGCTCGATGCTAGACATGGATGGCGATCGATGTATTCCGATGATTCGCCGGTGTCAGGAGACCCGAGTTGTGGTATCTTCAGCTTCTTTTGAAAGCCGGACGCTGTATGCGTGCTTTCGAGTAACACCGTATGCGATGGCTCGTCGTCCCGGGGCCACCATCCAGACGTAGAGCACAGATTGCGCCCGGTGCTGTGTATGAAGTCTGCAGCATTTCGCGGCTTCCACGTAGAGCTGCTGTAGACTGCTTCAATATAGTCACCCACGGTGCTTGGCCTCGCACTCGCCTCGGCGGTCTTTCGGGTCAATTGTTTCTCTGCATCCAACGCCAACAAGCTAAGATCCCGATCCCGTGCTCTCTTAGGAGGATGATCACCAATATCGAAACGCTCCTGATATGATCCCGACTTATTCTCGTAGTCGAGCTTCATCACCATTTCGCCGTCTTCAGCTTCGAAGCGGATGCGGATGGGCAGCCAGTCTGGGATCGGCTCGCCTGCCATCGTGTTCAAGGCTTCCAGGAGCGGAGTCTCGGACACAGTACTGATATCCCACGTTCGATGGATAGAATTGCAATACGTGATGATGTTATCTTTCATGCGCTTTGCTTCATTGATGGTTCGAGCCATTTCCGCAATGACACCAGGATCTAGGCCAGGGCTAGCAGAGCGCACCGCTTCCAAGCGACGAATCGTCCTATACCATGGACCGATGGATATCTGAAGCGGTGTATGTAGGCGCAGGGGCACTAGTGGAAGACTGTGCGAAACTGAATCTGCCCATGGTATGGACTTCGCCAGCTGCATTGCGGCTTCGGTCTCCAATTTGTGCATGACGTATCGATCTGGAAGCAATGACATCGTCGTTTCAACATGAAAATGTCTGTAGAGTGTATCTACAAGGCCACCGAGAACATTGATGAGCATCCAGTACCTCGTGCAAAGAATCATGTTTTGAACGGAGTTAAACTCCAACGAATTTGTTATGATGTCGGCCAGGTCATCGGACGGGGCGGTCGGCACAATCGTAAGGGATTCCTGAAGAAGTGCAGAAACTTGATCGGGAAGATTGAGTTGCCAAAGTGATTCGGCCAGTGTGACAGCTTCGACAAGGGCAGCTGTGTCTTGCGGATTCGTGATTGCGTGGCGGACGAGGCTGTTGAGACGAGGGCATTGAATGAAGATATGCATGATAGCCATCGATGCTCGCTGGAAGGCAGAAAGCTTGATTTGGTTCGAAGCAAGAGGTGGCGGATATGTTGTAGAAAGGTAGAAGTCGTTGTCATATGCTGACTTGCGCCCTGCAAGTAGTGCCTCGTTCACCTTGATGAGTTAGCTGGCTATCATCTCTGAGTGCTCGAAGACTTACGTCGTCAATGTAAGTGTTATCAATCAAGTTCCAGAAGTGCTCGTCATCCACATTGACAATAGACGTCCCAGCTTTTAGCAGTTCGGCAAGTCCAAACGCATGAATTGCGTGGTACATTGTATCGATACCGAGCAAAGCCTACCGATGTCAGCGTCGACAGCACGGTACTCAGGTGGATTCAAACACACTTCAGCAGCGTAGTGCATCTTCGTCACTAGGATGACTTCGTATGTGGGCCGGTTTTTGCCACTGTTCACGAAGAGTTGGAGCTCTTTCAGAGCTTTTTCCTTGCTTGCTCGCGCCAGGCTCCTCTTTGTATGCGTATCGTCAAAATAAACGTCGTAACTATTGATCAAAAACTCTACAGCGAGGTCCATCATCGCGTTGTGACCGACGCGTGAAGGTATGGACTGAATCCAGGTGCCAAGGATAGACAGCGGCTGCTTTTCTGCAGCCCATGGACCGAGCATATTGATGTAACGAGATATGAGCGCGGTCTCTGATGACATAGGCTTCAAAGCCGACATCGCGGACTCCGCGTGAAGTTGCTGTAGATACATTTCAAGCTTTCGCCGTTGGTAGGATGCCGCTTTTTTCGATGAGCCAATCGTTCTTCTGGATGTCGGTGCCAGAGTTTGGAATACGCCTTGACCAACTCCAGCTTCTCGCTCCGTGGTGATGTGCAAGTCGGAAGGAGTGGAGGCGGATGAAACAGAATCTTCTCTTGAATGATCGAGCGAATATACAACGGGCGCAACTTTCGACTTTCCGTGTTTAGTCAGAAGGTTCGGATCCTGCACCACAAACGCAGAAGCTTTCCCGTAGGAATATAGACATGGCCGGTCTTTTTTGCGACAAGCGCCACATTTTGGCTTTTCTTCATCACACTGTAGCTGATTAGCGACCTCTCCGCAGGCTTGCATAGTACGGCACGCAGATCGACAAATGCTATGCTACTGCCTTTAATCCTTCGTACCTTGACTTTTCGCTGTCTACATGTATCACACTTCCCTGTTTGCGTCATTCCGACGATGACCACGTCTTGTCGCAGTCCTCAAGAAGAATCAGAACCAATCCGGCTGCCTAGCAAAGAGGACACGGAAAGATTTTGAGCAAACTGGCCCAACATGCATCCTCTTCTGTTGATTAAAAAAGATACAAGCAGGAGACGGGGACGCCGATGGTATTGTGTACGAGCGGCGCCACATGTTTAATCTCGAGGTCAGCAGCGACGAACAAGGAAATCAGTACACAGTCTAACCGAGAATGGCGCGCTAGGCTCAATGCAGCCAAGGCGACCATCACCATACATCGCCCCTTCTTCACCAGTTCTTCATGATCGAAGTGCCCCTTATTATGCTTATAAAAAATTGAGATTTATACAAGGACATTGAGATCGTAGCATCATGTACTTACCGAGAAAGAGACTCTTGCAGAGCACCTGCGAAAAATCCTGGTAGCCAACATATGAGCCACCATTATAGGATTTGACCATGGTTTTTGTCGAATGTGGGGAGGACGGACCATCGGAAGAGAGCTCGTCGCTTTTCTTCTTCTGAAGAGTTCTACCATCCATGACTTCACATCCGTCGTTTATTAGACTGTGTTTGAGAAAGTTCGTTGCGAGACTTGGTTGTGTGCAACAACTCTTTGTCGTGTTCCCGGCCGCTCGAATGTACATGCGGCAAACAAGCAATTGAAGATGGCCTTAAAATGAAACATGACCCCAGACTGTATCGAAAATTCCTGCAATACAATCCAACCTGATGGCAGATCAAGCCCCAGGACCCGCAAAACCATTCTGTGTAGTCTGCTACGCTTTCCGCAATGACTTGCTAGACTGCACCCAATGTCGACAGATCAAATACTGCTCAAAGAAGTGCCAGCGTGCTGATTGGAAAATTCACAAGACCCTCTGTAGCAGCGTCGCTCTCTTCAAAGACGAGAGCCGACCATCATCCATGCACTTCCGAGCCATAGTCTTCCCAGAGCATGGATCGCAGCCTCGCTTCGAATGGCTACACCGCGACCTCACCAGCCTTCCCGCTGAATTCGTAGACGTTAACGGCCATTACCTCGCCGGGCAGAACCATCGTCTCTGGCACCCTCTTGAAGATTACATGCTTTTGGCATCGCGCACACGCACTCGCGCCGACGGAACGCTCGAAGCATATGGCGAACCGAACTAAAGCCTCAAGTGCATTGACAAAGAGCTCTCGCAATGGTGCAAGGGCCCTCTCGTCGTGCTAGGTCAAGACGCGCACTTTCGCACTCAAGATCTGACCACCATTGACCTGCGCCACATCATCTACAGTCACATACATGCCGTACGAGACAAACGCCATGAATACCGGTATCCGCGGCGTGCGCGCGTATTGTCTCGGCGAACTAGACAGGATGCCTCACAAATCTCACATCGAAGCCGTAGAGGTCCAAGGGTCCTTCTACCTCGACCACGAGCCGCAGCTCGTGCCAGAAAAACACCACATCAGTTTCCGAGAGCGCTCGCCCAGCAATATCGCAGGCATCAAAGCCACCGCCATGCCGCTGACAGACCCACTTGGTATTCCGTGCGTCGCGCGCGCTGTTCCTGCGCCAATCTCCTGGCTCGGGACATACGTGAACGGCGAGGCAACGGTGATGAATCATTCCGGCTGGCTGTTGGGCCCTCATGGCCGCTCTCCTGGGAGCTACGGTGCGACGGGCAGCTTTGTTGTAGTGAGTAAAGACGGGCAGGATCTACTGCCAGGGCAGTTCGAGGCAATGAGGGCGTTCTTGTCGGAGAAAGTGATGAATGGGAAGAACAAGAGTGCGGGTGGTGAGGCAGAGGCGTTTGCTGAGTGGGAAAAGACGAGGAATCAAGGTGCTGGGGAGGAGTCGACGAATACTCACTTGGCTCCTTTCGCAATCAAGACATGTGATTGATGATGGACGCATGGCTCGTTGTAGGTAGTGGCAATGGCCGAGTTGACGGTATTCGCTGAATTTCCAGGGCTCGACGGTATGGCAGAAAGAACACGTAGTACAAGCGCGCAGATGTACCACATATGACTGCTGATCAACTCCTGAACATATGCCAGTCAGTCCGACTGGCAGAATGTTAGTGGTGCTGAGAAGGTTGTGCCTCCGAGTGCTGTCCGTGTCGTTGGTGCCACCAGCCGCCGCCATGGCCCAAGAATAGCGCGATTTGCTTCGACGCGCTGTCGACACATGCCAGCACTCACCATCATCACGAGTCTCAACAACGACAATCGGAGTTCGGAATAGGAGTAAATGCGCGAGTAAGTCGCTGATGGGAAGGTCGTTACATGCATCTACGATGGCGCATGACCTTGAGCCGCTAGCAACCATTGCGGGGTGGGTCGTTCTACATCAGCAAACGTGCCTCGATTCAAACGTCGAGCCATGACTCCTCTCACTTCGGTATTCCTTCTATTTCTTCGTCTTCTGGCGCGGGATCATACTATGTATCTCCCTCCGCAGCTATCATCATGACCGAACACAAATTGCCAGTCAGGCAACTGATAATTCTTTGTAAGGATTCCTCTCACAGCACATCAGCAGCCTACTAACGGTACCACAGCAATATGTCGCTTCGCCGAACCCATAGCCCTCACGTCCGTGTACCCATATGTCCCCGAGATGATGGAGTCGTTCGGCGTACCCGTTGACGATGTCGCTTGGTGGGCAGGCATATCTTCGTCCGTCTTCTCGATAGCGCAAGCCTTTACCGGTATGCTATGGGGCGCCGCCTCAGACAAGTACGGGCGGAAACCGATGATACTGGTGGGCTTGATCAATACACTATGGACAATGCTGTTGTGGGGTTTCTCTACGAGCCTCCCCATGGCGCTGGTAGCCCGTGCGTTGGAAGGCGCAGGCAATGGGAATGTTGGCATCCTACGGACCACTGTAGCAGAGCTATGTCCTTGGAAAGAGCTTCAGCCTCGGGCGTTCTCTGTGATGCCTCTAGTGTGGACCGTCGGTGCCATGTAAGAATTTACATGTACAAATTGAATGTGAGATAACCACTGACTTCCTACCTACAATTCTGCAGGATTGGCCCTACACTAGGCGGCGCGCTGTCAAATCCTTTCCAAGTAGACCCTCGCAAACCTCGTGGCGACCGATTCTTCGAACGCTTCCCGTATGCCTTGCCAAACATTGCTGCGGCCGCCTTCTTTGCCGTAGGCATTTCAGTTGGCTGGCTGTTTCTGCATGAGACCCTCGAGAGCAAAAAAAATGAACAAGATCTGGGATTGCGTACCGGCGCAAAAATTGTTGCATTTGTTCGCAAGCCTTTAGGATTCGCAGATAATGACAAGCTCCATGATGACGAGCATGAGCCATTGCTAGGTCAACGTAAAGTCCTTCATGACGAAACAGAGCAGCCTTTATCCAAGGTCATTGAAGAGGCACCCAAGATGAAGGATGTCCTGACCTACCAGACGACACTCAACCTGCTTGTATATGCCTTCCTCGCTCTTTACACGCTCGCATACGATCAAGTATGTACTTCCTTCCTGCAGTCCATATATCTGCTAACAAATCATAGTTACTGCCGGTCTTCATGCATCACCCTCCACAATCGCTCGACGACCCAAATGTGAAGCTTCCACTGAAGTTTGCAGGTGGCTTTGGCATCGACTCCCGGAGAATTGGGGCGATTTTTACGGTCTTTGCTGTCTTCTCTACCATCTGGCAATTCGTTCTCTTCCCGCCCATCGCACGCTACCTCGGCGTGCTTCGTTGCCTCCGCATCGCCTTCCTCATCTTTCCAGCCGTGTTCTTCGTCACACCCTTCATCACTCTGATCCCGGATCCGATGACAAAGCAGGTGGTTATGGTGCTCTTGTTGATGGTGCGAGGACTTGGAGGCACGTTTGCTTTTCCGACCTCGACCATTATGCTTACAAACAGCGCATCAAGTCTGCGCGTTCTTGGGACAATCAACGGTATCGCGACCTCCGTCTCGGCGATCGGCCGTGCTTTTGGCCCGGCGATCGGTGGCGGACTGTTCAGTTGGGGCGTCAAGCGGGGGTATGTCATTGTGCCATTTTGGACGCTGACCGTAATCGCGCTGGCAACATCGATCCCGACGTTCTGGCTTGTAGAGGGCAAAGGGTTCGGGGACGATACCGAGGCAGACGAAGAGAGCGTTGTACCATACGAGGACAACGACATCAACGACGATGCAGCACAGTCTGAATCAGAGTTCGGCGAGCCAGCAAACTTGTTGAGTCACACGAGTACACGAACAAGCACTGCTATGCTGTCGGACGATGAGACGGATGATGGACATGAAAATGCGTTGGGGCGTAGAAGAAGTTCGAATGCAATGGGTTCTGCAAGGAGTCACTCGCAAGGTAGGCAGGGGAACGTCATACGGAGAAAGTCGTCTGTGCCCATCGGCATGGGCGTAGGCTTTAGGCGACTGAGCTCTAATTTGGGAAGTACGGGTGTTGGAGCAAGTGGAACAAGCTGGGGTGGCATGTGAGCGTTGACACAGGTCAGGCATTGCACAGGCGTTCTAGCGATCGGCTTACAAACACCAACACGGCGTAGATCTAGGGTTTGGGCCATCCCAAGGCTGGGTAGACTCTCTAAAGACTTCATCATCTTCGTAAGTCAGTCCCACACAAAATACAACAAGTCTCTTCCCACATAAACCGAGAGTCTACTCCTTCCCCATCTCCTCCATCACCGCAACAACAACACCCAAGTCCCACAAGCCAAAATGACTCCAAGCCTGCGCACCCTCACTCCACCCACCCAAATGCCCAAAACAAGCCGTCAACCCCACCACCACCTTGCCCTTCCTCGCCTTGCGCACTTCCCAACTATTTACCCCCTCCGTCTCGCCAAACAGTCCTTCACGCCCCCAATTCGTGACGAGCTTGAAACCCCTACGATTGCTGGTAACATGCACCTCACGTACAACTTCGCCACCCGGCCCGTCAATATCGAAGTGCTTCGTATAATTCTCATCCCATGTCTGCGGGCCTCTCTTCCACAGTTCCAACTCGTTTGTGCTCTTAGCTTTCTTCCATCGCTCGCCCATCTGCGCGGGAACAGGGCCAGCGTTGCCCATAGTATCTTGCCCCCCGTAGGCATGCGTCGTCTTGTGCGTTAGACCCAGAATACTCGCTTTGCCGTTCTCGTCCGCGATTTCGAAGGTCATGATGCGTTGTAGGTACTTGTGGTTGTTGTGCTCTGCCCAGAGGTGCAATTGGTAGGGAAGCATGTCGACGTGGACAAAGGCTGGAGGGTCATGGGATGGGAAGGTATGTATGTGGATATCCGGCGCAGCGTATATTGGGTAGGTCTTCCGCGTGGTCTCTGAGTAGATGTTTGCTTCGGGGGCCCATAGGACGAGCTGTTTGGGCGCGTATGTTGGTGGTGTGAATGGATTCGGAGAGGGTTGTGGTGCTTGCAGGAGCCCGAGGCGTGAGATGGTGCCGTTCTGTATTATTGTGTTAGTGTTGCCAATGTTTTGGGGCTTGGTCGAAGGAATACTTACCGATGTGGTTTCTGCTTTCAAGCCGACAAAGTGCATACCCGGCAGCACCGAGAGCATTCTGTGCGCCTTGTCGCTCGATGCTACTGCTGCCTTGGCGACTCTTTCTGCCCCAGAGGTTAGGCATATCTGCAAAGCGTTACTTCCATGATCACGCGTTAACAACCGCAACAAACTTACTGTCATTCCGTTGATATACCCTTCGTTCACCGCTACTGAATCATCCCTGTTCTTGATGGTTCTGATACCGCTTCGTGTATGGTCCTGATATGTAGGCCAGACGAACACCTGGATCCCCTTGATCCAGTCCCCAGCCTTGAGATGGAGACTCAGTCCTTGGACGCCTTCCGCCTTACCGAAAAGGCGTGGGCCAGACCCAAAGTCGATGCTCATGCCGACCAGTGTACCATACTCACAGTGCTGCTCTGACCAGTACGTCTCAATGTCACACGCAAGGTACCCAATTTCAGACCACGAGCGTATGAACTGCGTGGTGATAGTACTAGTGTCGTTAGCTGCGGGTGGCGGCCACAGGGTGAGGGGTATATGGAATGACTGTGCAGCATTGAGGATGGAAGCAGCCTCAGCAGCGGACGGCTCACTGCGTACTTCCGCATTCAACTTCTCATAGTAGAGCGAAGAGACTTGCTCACACACGTTCCAAATGCGACGGCGGTTCGCGATTGCCATCATTGGGCCTTCCATGGTGAGAGTCGGCTTCGTGATCTTATCGAGCCACTGAAATGCACCTTTCCAGTCGAACGTATCGGGAAAAGTGGTTTTCTTGAGCATGCCATCGAGCTCGTAGAAGAAAGACACAATGTGGAACCGGATCATTTGACGCCAGAACGTTGACTGGCGCGTCGAATCGAAGACATGCAAAGATGAGTTGACCAGTGACAGCGTGTCCTTCAATGAGAGGTTTTCGAAAATACTGTGGAGAACATCGTACGGAAGCACCGTCAGAGGATCATACTTCACCTTGTCCGAGAGCTCCAACGCCGGGTTTGCGGACGGACTGAAGAGCGACGCAGGCAGCATGCTCTTCACGACTTCTTCAATGCCTGGCTTCGGTCCGGGATTCGCGACAGACCATTCTTGTCCAGAATAGCTCTCCCAAAACTGGTCTGCGCCTTTTATATCTCCGTAGTCTAGATTCAGACTCTTCGCCATCTCTGGTGTATTCTGTTTCATGATCTGCAGACAATCAGTCGGTGTCTATTTCACACGCAGCTCGGATACAGCCCACTTGCCTCATATAGCGCATCCTTATCCACTTCCTTCCTGCTTGCATACCCCATACACCTGGTCAGCAATTTGTAGCACTCCTCATGAAAGGGGAAGGCCGCAGTCTGCTCCTCCGGCTCCCAGCTGTGATACGCCGGATGTTCGCTGGAATTAGGGTCGCGGGGATCAGAACTCGACTTGTTGACGTCGAAGGTGAAGAGGTCGCTGTAGCGGCCTCTGCCACTAATGAAGGCGCGCTTCTTACCCTTCAGCTCGCGATTCAAGCCTAGCGCCCTACATCGATCTATCCACCGTACATCTTCGCGCTTGACTATGGTAGGATCGTACGAGTTCTCCTCGTAGTACTTGTACATATTGTCTTTTTCGTCTCTGCAGCCGTGATGCATTTCGTAGGCGTCTGGGAGGCTGAGATCGGAGGCTTGAGACCATCCATCGGAAAAGTCGTCGTCCTCGTCGTCCATGGCCCCACCGTTCTCGCTGCCGGAATTGTTGTGCTGGTCAGATGCCACTCCATCCTCACCCGCGGAAGAGTTGTGCACGGAGTTAGATCCATGATCTGATTCCTCGTCTTCCCACTCTTGCTCCTCCTCATCACCGTCTTCGTCGCTGCCCAATTCTTCCTCAATGGTTGCGATGTTTTCCTCGTCGGTATCAAAAGGCGCGTCATCCACCTCTTCTCCATCGTTGCTGCCTACCTCATTTCCCTCTGCACCGTCCCCACTTCGTGCATCGTTCATCTCCACATCTTCGTCTTCTTCCTCCAGTGTTTCCTCTCCCGCAAGTCTCTTCCTCCTTCTATCCAAGTCCTTAGCTCTCTTCGACCCGACGTTGATGTGGTAAATGCCCAGAGGCCCGCTGCAAAGTGCACAAAAGCAGTCGGAGGAACCCATCTCGGATGTTCAAACTTAAGGATGACAGTAGAGATATCGTGCAGAGGAGACGCAAGATCGGCGGTGAAGGGAACTCGAATGTTTGCTCTCGCTCTAGGTCATCACCTATGTATGCCCCTGCGAGTCATGGGTGCTTCAACGCGAAGGATCTCGCACACGGTAGCTAGGCAGCCTAGGCCTTTGCTAAGCGACTACCACCATTTGGGCTCGAATACGAATCTGCAGCTTGGACGTTGGAGCGGAGTTCAGGCTGCATACTCTAGCGCACTGGACCAGATGAGTTTGCAGTGATTTAGTTGATAGACGGTGCAAGACGACGAGTTGCGAGGTTGGCTCTGATCGGAGCGGAGTTAAGAAGGCACTATTATTTCTAGTGCTAACTTACATACCTAGACCACATTCGACATGGATGCATTGTCTCACTGACGTTCTATGATGGATCCAAGTTTCGAACTCGCAAGTACATCCAATCCACTCAGCCGACCGGAATTCCGATCCCACAGAAAAGCAAGGGTGAAGTAGCAGTATTCCAGCCAGCTTCACAGCACAACGCACATCGAGCAACACCCGCAACCCGCACTGTTCCCATCCGCTTTCACTTTTACTTTCTCATGTTGAATTTCGAAATGCCTATTGACACCAGGAATCGTAAGCTAGGATACCAAACATCACACCAGAACATACACAACTCTTGTAATGTCCGCAAAAACACAAAACTCGCATCACAACGTCACCTACGATTGCGCATCATGAAATTCCTCCGTCTCCTCCGTCTCACTGTCCTTCCTCCGCAAGAGATCGTCCCGCCTAGCTTCCTGTTTGGGATTCGAATGCAGCAACGTGCTCGGCGGCAATTCGGAAGCGAACTTTGCTTGCGAGTCTGCAGATAAATTGTCGCTGGGCTGCGTTTGAGTTTGGGCTGTTCGCGAAGGCGTAGGCACAACGGGTGGGTTTGAAGGATCGATCTGACCACTGCGTCGAGAAAGCGAGCGATCGACTTGTTCGTGTGCAGCGGGACCGTCGAGATTGAGATTGCCGACGCCTTGTTGAAGATGTGGGATGTCCTGGGGCGGAGGTGCGGGGGTGACTTTAGGTTGGAGTTGAGGTAGAGGTGGCTGTGGGGACTGGTGAGTTGAGGGTTGTTGTTGGGGGGCTTCCGAGGGTTGCGCACTTTGTTGAGTATTTGTTCGCTCGGGAATATTGAACTGTTTATCGGGCTTCTGGCCAGGCAGGATGGCGTAGATCTGTAGGACCTGCTTGACGACCTCTTCAGGAGTTTTGCCGTCACTGAGGTTGTTAGTATGCAACATATTTCCAATTAAATTGGAGCGAACAACTTACACTTTGGCGTTGATGATCCACTCGAGATCTTCTTCGCCTTCTTCGGGTTGACCGTGACCTCCCTGAACTCTTCGGAAAAGTTGCGGGTGCCAATCGACTCCTTCGCTATTGCGCTTGGCCGCTTCTTCGCGCTGCATGTCTTCGATCTTCGCTTTTGCATCTGTCGCGACTTCTTGATCTCTCCGCTTGACAGCCTCTGTCGTATCGTGCCATAATTTCTGCGACTCCCGTTCGCCTTGCTCTTCGAGTGGTCGCGCGAGGGGAGGGCTGTGCTTGGCGTGTGAAGCATCGAAAAGAAGTTCTTTCTTGCCAGTCTGCGATGCGTCAGCGACTACATTCTCTAAGAAACAAGTTGTACCCACTGTCAAATCCTTGATATACATCTCTTCATTCCAGAGACCAGACAGCTCATAGAGTTGCTTGCCATGCGCATCCTTGATGAAGCCACCTATGGCATTGTACGTTCCGCTGAAGTAGCCTCGAGTCTTGAACTCAAGGTCAGCCACCATGCCTGTCTCGGGACATCTTATGTATGCGTGATCCCCGAGTTCGTACTTCATCGTGCCGAAGAGGATACCGCGGGCGTACATGTTCGGCTGGGTGACGAAGCTGGGTCTGTCAGTTGAAGTCGATTCTGTCAGGACTACCCACTCACTATCGCTCGCCAGTGTTGAGCAGTCGCAACACTGCAATGCCCTCCATTAGACTGGCTGCCGAGTTGCCCAAAAACTTGCTCCTCGGCTTCAAGCAGCCGTCTATGCGAATGTCGTGCTCTGGCGCCACGAAGAAGTAGCTCGACTTAGGTGGGTGGTGCGACGTCTGCTCAGAGATGTAGTATCCTTTGGTGCCATCGGGATAGTCCCAGTATCCAGTGAAAACCTCGCCGAGAATGGGATTCAACGGCTTCTTCACGCCCCTACTCAAACATCAGCTGGTGCTTGTGGGCATTTTGATGGTGTCAAAAAAGCGTACGGAGGTTTGATGTGCCAGCCACTGAGGTAGAACTTGGTGACGGCTACGAATCGCTGTACTGGGTCTTCAGTCTTGGTAATTGGCAGCATGGTCTCGGGATGCGCCATGAAGCTATACCCCTGTCAGTACCCTGCTGCTCCCAATTGTAGATTGTTTCTACCCACTTCGTTATACGCTCCAGCATAGATCGCGGCTCAAGGATGAAGGTAGGTAGGGTCACACGGCTCAAGTCGGCGCCAGGTCGCAGTTGTGATATGATGTGGGTGAGCACTGGTAGGTACATTATCAGCCAGTCCACTCGCGCATTTCAAGTTGGTGGTTTCATACTGTTGCCCTGATCCGCGTCCATGACTGTCTCGTCTTCTTTGGAGGTCTCGTCACCATAGTGCCGTGTCTCGTCCATAGAAGAACCTCTGCTGCCTACATGTTCACAGGTAACAGTCAGCACTTCTGTGACTCGTGAATGCTGGGCATGTTACGGCAGACTCGGAGCGCAAGGATTTACGCACTGGTCAGCGAGGTTCTGCGCTTGTGAACTCCAGGAATGTGTGGCATCGTGAATGTGGTAGCCGAGGGTGTAGGAGGGCGTCAGTGAAGGGGCGGAGGTATAGGCCAAAATGGCTCGTTCTGTTAGGCAGCGAGTGACCGGCGTGGTGCTTGGGGTAGGTAAACAGGGCTGTCGGCGACGCGAGTAAACCGCCGGGCGATGACGAAATGCTACACTAGAGCGTCTGACTGCTGCAGGCGCTGCGCTTTCACATGCGAGCAGCTTTCAAGAGACAGAGAAGACGAGCGATGTGATGGTTCTTCTAAAAATACTGTCTGCTCAGGTGATGTTCCGACGTCGCTTGGTGGGCTGTGAAGTTCAAGGATATAAATGATCGACGGTGCTGTTCGTTGCCCCGCGTTGCGCTGGTCTGCCCAGGTGCGGCGGACCACTCGGCAGTCCCAGGAACACAACCCATCGTCATATCCAAGAGCTAGCGGACCTAGGGAGAGACGGACAAAGTGAGCAATCCAAGTGAACACATGTAGCTGGTATATGCATGCTTTTCAGAGATTTACTACGACGCTATGGGTAGGACCTCCGCGGCAGAAGTGTTGTGTTGCCTAAGACAATTCCCTGACCTTCTTGACGTGTGCATCGTCCTTCGTGATGACCGATACGCCAGCCTTCTCGTACGCCTCGTGAACTTGATCCAGCGAAGACGGGTCAACCGCCTTTGTCGCATCTCCCAGCACCCACGTCTTGAAGCCCTCCTCCTGCGAGTCAATCGCAGTGTGCATAACACAGTAATCCGCTGCCAGCCCAACCACAAACACATCCGTGATGCCTGCTCCCCGCAATGTTTTTGCCAGGTCACTCTGAGCGACGCTCGGGCTCTTGAACGGATCCGCAAACGCAGAATACATCTCCACGCGCTTGTCATGGCCCTTCTCTACGATGTGATCGACCTTGCTCACGTCCAGTTCTGGCAGCAGCTCCGCGCCCTTGGTGCCTTGCACGCAGTGGTCGGGCCATAATCGCGTCTCCTGAGTTTCTTCTGGGTTGTGTGGGTTCTTGATTGTGGTTGTCGACTCGAACGGCTTGTTGTTTGGCGGCGAGTGGTTCGACGCAAACGAGATGTGGTCTTGTGGGTGGAAATCCTTGGTCGCGACCTTGAGTTTGAACGGTAGAGCCAGAAGTTCGTTGATCGTGGGTACTATGTCGCGACCGCCGGTGACGGCAAGTGCTCCGTTCTATGGGTGTGAGTATCTAGTAGTGTGAGTGTGATTCGAACGGCTTACTGGAGGGCAGAAGTCTTCTTGCACATCGACTATCACAAGCGCTGGCTTGAAGGACATTTTGAATGCGGATTAGTATGTGGAAGTGGAGTCTATAGAGTGTCGAGGCGAGAGGCCAAGGAGTTTGACCTGAGAGACGAAGGTGATAGCTATGCCCGACGGGCGGGCGGAGAGTGCTCTACACCATCATGTGGATGCAGTATGACAGCTTCACCTCCGAAAGTGAGTGGTCAAGTCTAAAGTAGCCTAGATCAGGTTTAATGCGCGGCCATCGAGCATCGACATTCAGGAACAAGTCTCGGAAGCGGTGATGCTTCGATTTGGACTGCAACGTTGAAACTGAGTGGCTGACTAAACGCCAAGAAGCTTCAACTCCATCATCCGAGCACAACGTCAAGGCACCACAAAGCTCACCACCCACGCTCCCCGCCTCTTCCCACCCCAATTGCTCGCGCCATGTTTCTCCAGCGCTCTGCTGTCGCCGCGGCAAGGCGAGTGGCCCCCCGCGCCCTCGCTCAACGCACCTTCACCACCACTTTTGTCCGCCGTAGGTTCTCCGGCCATCGCAAGAGAAGCCATTGACACGCATGCAGGCGAAGCAAAGGACTCCACCCCCGAGAAGCCAGTCGCACCGGCTACTCCAGCAAGCAACCCTCCTAGCATTCTCGAAGGCTACAAGAAGATCGATGGTATGCTCACACCCACGAAAGGAAGCCGCGATGCCGAACAACAACGGGCAATCACCATCGCGTGCAGGATCAGTCACTGACTAAATGTCCGCAGAGATCAAAACCGAGGCTGATCTGTTCGGCCCCGGTGCGCAGCCCGGTACCGTTCCCACGGAAGCCGAGCAAGCCACCGGTCTCGAGCGTCTCGAACTTCTCGGAAAGATGCAGGGCGTTGACATCTTCGACATGAGGCCATTGGACGCCAGCCGTCTCGGTGCGTCACATTTCTGTAGTAGGAATACGGAGGCACGATTCTGACTGCACACAGGCACCCCAGAGGACCCCATCACCGTCAACTCTGCTGGTAACGAGCAGTACGTAGGCTGCACCGGCTTCCCTGCTGACTCGCACAATGTGCTCTGGATCACCCTCACCCGCGAGGAGCCCCAGTCGCGCTGCATGGAGTGCGGATCCACCTACAAGATGCACTACGTTGGCCCGGCAGATGATGCGCACGGCCACGGCCACGACGACCACCACCCCGTCAACCTCCACCCCAAGCCCAAGAACATGTCTGATTTCCTCAAGCCTGAGTACCTCGACCGATAGATTACCCCTGACGTCTAAAGGATGCGATTGCGGCGAAGAGTGGACCGATGTAGCATAGTTGGTTGGAAGAGGTCCATTTTCATCATCTAGAATCTGTGTATGTTCTCCCAGGTGCTACGTGTCATGTGCCGTCTCTACGACCCCTTCAGCGCCATCAGGCCCAAGATCACAGCTTCCATCTCCTTCCGCTCATCCACCCCACTATCCCCATTCATTACCACCCCCTTCTTCCTATCCCCAAGCTTATACATCTTCCGCACCCTCTGCACATCACACCACGTCCCCAATTCCTCACCCCCCTCACCCAACTGCACGCTCTCCGCCTCCACCACCCGTCCCAAATGCTCACTCACACTCTCATTCGTAACGCTCCCATCATCGATCCAGACCTTGTCCTCATTCGGCGTCATTGAGTCAGCCTGTTTACTGGAGAGTGGTAGCTTGATGGCGATGAGTTTTGTTGTATTTTCTCCGAGGCCGAATTTCTTGTAGGAGTCGCCGATGTTGTTGGTTGGGGAGAGGCGGAAGACGAGCTCGGAGTGGGGGGTGCGGGTCTTTTGGCGGGAGGTTAAGATGGCGTGGAGGGAGAGGAATGTCGCGGTTAGAAGGTGGGATGGGGAGAGAATCTATGGGGTAGGACGTTAGTGGGAGGATGGGAATTCGAGGCATTTGGTAGGTGGGGTGAGTGAGTATTGGCAATGGAGGATCGATATAGTCTTGCATTGCAAATGGAAGAGTATTGACAATGAAAGAGTGGCATGAATGTGCAAGATGAAATGAATGCCTGAGTTGTCGAAGCAGAAACGCCACACATTATGACCTTTCAAGCTCGATAATGTGAACATGGAGAACGATTTATAGCGAAACTCGCGAAGCACGCAAAATCAGCAAACACCAAACAAGAACATGCAGGTGTTGAAACTCCAAAAGATGAGGCGGCACAGCAAGTTCTACGTACCGTCTCAGCATCTAGAAACGCATAGTCGAAGTCCGGATTGGCTTCCAATAACTGGCTCCTCAAGAAGCTAGCATTCTTGACATCTTTGAACAGCGCGACATGCACGTGGTATTGCTCATAGTGCGGCAGGCAGAAAGTCCGAACCAGAGCCATGTGCATGTGGCTCTCGTGGAGATCGGCCGCGCTAGCCGTGGTCGTTCTCTAGATTTGGTGTGGTGGTGTTCCTCGGAAGAACGCCGAGAGGTGAATCAAATCTTGGGTGAAATTGGAGCAAGAAATGCTTGCTTTTTGGCGGTCAAGGTTTGCGAGTCTGGCCGCAGCAGATGACGCTGATGATCAGTGATGTGTATGCTTGGGATGTCCCAATGGTTTTGTGTGTATGTGCCGTGGTGTTTAGGTTGGCGCAAGATTGAGTGAGCTGCTGTTGATGGTTGTATTTGCCGAGTAACGAGGGGAGTGCCTGTAAGGTTTGGAGGGGGCCATGGGTTGGGCTGTCTGCGTCGAGCTAGAGGGCTCCGCACTAGCGATCCGTTCACGAGATCGGAGAGAAAGCACGAATGATGTGTCTAGATTTTCCATCGATCTCCAGTCTCTGGCCGAGTACCGGTCGAAACATGTCAGGGACAGCCATGCGCCACTACCGCTGTCACAGTGCGGTTCAATCTCATGGCACGCGTCGGCCAATAGACGTGCCCCGGCAGCGAATCGCCGACCACCAGCGTCGCTCTTGCCTTTCCTTTTGAGCATTTCCAGCCCCAGCTCATTCACGGCGTCTCTTCACCACTTCCTCGAGACATTGCACCACTTGTCGCGTCGTACACATCTCTGCGCCTGCTGGATTCCACGGACGTCATGTGGATTTCGCGACCGCGTTGAAGCTAGGAGCGCCACGCAATCATACCCGGTTTGCGACGGCAAGCTCCGTCGCGAATCGCGACAATGCCTCCACCTATGAAGAGGGCCTCTGAGGACGAACTCCAGCCCTTTAACAAAACCCAGCGAGTCGAGCAGCAGGCCGCAGATTTCAGCGTCTCGGTCAAGCGGAAGTGAGTGACGTGTGGACATGCCTCTCAGAGATGTGCTGACGTCCACAGACTGCTAGATTCGAAGCGAACTGGACAAGCCTGTGACAGATGCAAGATCAGGAAGATTCGCTGCGATGGACGGCCAGAAGGCTGCACACCGTGTGAGCAAAACAAGACACTGTACGTCAATCTCCACGTTTCAATCGCATTCGAAAAAGGCACTAATGTGGTTGCGCTCATCCCAGCTGCCAGACGACCGACCGCATAACCGGCAGGGCAACGGTACGGGGCCATGCTGAGGCTATTGAATCCGAGAACCAGTACCTGCGCAGGCAGATTACAGAGCTGAACGAACAGCTGAAAGAGAACAATGTAGAGCCACGCGTGTTCCCCGCCTACAACAGCCTACAACCACCCACGCCTACTTGGCCGTCAAGCCGATCGCAGGACGGCCAGGGCTGGATAGACCCGCATCGAAGAACGAGCATCACTCCCATAGCTGGCTTTGCGCCGGCCGGGGCTCCAGAAACCACCGAGTACCGGCCGCTGCCGCAATTCAAGCATGGCTCGATTGGCGACAACTACCTCGGTGTAGGCACTGGAGATACTTCGCTGAGTCACATCAGAGGGACTTCCCTGTCCGTGTTTGGCCAATCCATCGACATCACGGACTATATGCCGTCAGAAGCCGAGTACGAGAACTCTGTCATGTCCTATGGGACTCTGGTCAAAATTGCGCTCGGTGGAGAGCACATCGAACCCGTTTTGTTGCCGCCATATCATGCGTTGAAAGAATACGCTATGTGGTATTTGCGGTCATTGAACCCTTACACCATGCTTCTCCACAAGCCGACGCTCATGAATCTGATTTGGAAGATCGGGAACGATCCAAATTTCAGACCCAGTGCTCCCGAAACAGTCACTGTACATTTGATGCTTGCGACTATTCAGTACCAAATTGGAACCCGGAATAGCGCATCGAGTGCAGTGCTGGAGGAGTCTCACAAGCACTACCGATACGCGCTCAGTTTCTACAAGGAGCTGCTTGCAGGAGCTCACAAGCTGGAAGGCGTGCAAGCGCTGGCAATGATCTGCAATCATCTTCGCAACTTTCCAAAACCAGGCGCAGCTTGGATGATGACATCCATGACGTATCTCTTCGCGCTGGAGCTTGGTCTGCACCGCTCAGTCAAGAACTGGCCTGATGGCACCAAAACCCTTACGAAACTTGAGATCGAAATGAGGAAGCGTGTATTCTGGACCTTGAACGCACTACAGGTGAACTTGAATGGCAAACTTGGCAGACCGATGCCCATTAGCAACGAGGACATCGACGTCGAATTTCCTGAGCCAATGGATGATTCCTTGCCGGACGAAGAAGGTAAGTTCGACTCGTTTCACCGATGCTCATTTCAGGTGGGCATACAGATCGCACGGTACACGGTGTTGGAAGTTGATCTGTACAAATTGATCTACTCTGTCCGTTACTCACCGAGTGCCTACCTTGAGAGGCTGAAATATCTGGAAGCTGGCATACGGCAATGGAAGGAAGATCTACCGTACGAACTGCGCGACCCAGTCAACGCATCACAGGACGATCAAATCTTCAGCTTATACCTCGAGTACTGGTACCGTGCTTACGAGCTTCTCCTACACCATCCAGCCGTATGTCGCTCGACAGATCCTGCTCTGATGGAATCAAACTTGCAGAAGTGTCTCGATGCCTCTCAGAGAATGCTGCAGAATTGCAACACATTGATGCTCAAGAGCTGCTTGGACATTCCCTGGATCAACGCGGTAGTATACATCGCTGCGATGTTCACAACACTGTTCATATCCACGACGCGCAAAGACGAGCTTTCGCCTGCCGCAGTCTCGAAGCTAAAGGACGATATGCAGACGTGGGTCGCCGTCTTAGGAGAATGCGACAGCTTTCTTGGTAAGCCATTTTCGCCATTACAGGCATTGAACATGTCAATGCGCCCGCCGTTAGTTATACTGACATATTCAAGGATCCGGCGGCCGATTGAAAGAAGCAGTTGCCAACATCGCTGAGCAGTCACTCGACACTATCAATGACAGCATCGTGAAACGTACTAGTGTATCTCTTGCACATGCTGCCCTTCAATCCCCACAACGAGCCATGAGTGGCGCTTCCGCATACGACAACGGAGGCTATCGAGAGCCATACAGCACATCAATCAGTGGGTCACTTGATCCTGCAGCGGCATCGCCATCCACCGTATACGCTATGACCGGAGGTGCTTCCCATTCTTACAGTACTGGGGCCTCGATCTCCATACCTCAACAGACCAGCAATGCGTTCGAGAATCAATCTGCATATGGAACTGGCGATTCTACCATGACGCCGAATCACGCTGCGGCTCTGGTAGCAGTACCAAGCAATGCGGCACAGCCAAATAATACCTATCCTTATGCGCCAACGCACTCGCAAAGCAGCCAGCAGGTATACCCAGGCAATGGCTACACAGCGCAGGATTGGCGCCAATGGACCCGGACGTATATGCAGCCGCAAGGGCTTGGCCAGCCAGGCGAATACCTAAATACAGCAACAACACTAATGTCACTGTGCCGAGATGGAGGATCCCAGGATGCAGGAAACAACGTTCATGCTTCTCTAGACGGTCCTAGTCATATGCAATGGCCCGACATGGCGTACCCGGATCCTGCGAACAGCCATGGGCATCTGAGTCGGCGATGAGAGTAGCAGTAGACCATCTAATCTACAGTAATTCAAGCAAACCATACATCTTCTCAACTGCAGGAGTGAGGCAACTTCAGTAACCTTCTAAGTTTTGTGGAAGGCCAGACTGTTTACAGAGCCAGTGCACCGTAGGCGTAGCACCAAACGGGCTTCCTTCCCAACCTCGTCAAACTACACAAATACTTCTACCGAAAGCAATTACGTGGAGACGTCGACAAGAGAGGAAATATGTTGCATCAAAAGTCTGGAAGCGTGAAAGTAGCTGAACTTAGTCGTCCATCGCAGTACTCATGGGTAAGAAGCTGCGCCCCGCGGATGTTGTCTAGGGTAAATCGGAAAGACCATATGACAAAGCCAAATATCCATGCTCGAATCTCTTGTAAGTGGGGTAATATGCACAAATGAAAGACACGTTCAAGGGGCAAAAGACGGATCGGATGCTATGTTTGGATCGCACTGAATGATGGGGAACACATTTCCACAATGCGCGATGAAAATCAGCAAAGCGGTGCAACTTCGAGGTGCTACAACACACTAGCAATTTGCATGGTGACAGAAGACCACCACAACGCATGCCGCATTTTATCGTTACACCAATTCCCAATCGCCAGGTCACGCATCTTGTGCACAGAATTGCAATTGCTACTATTCCCGCCACATCGCCACATGTCCAAACCGTTTTCTCTACCCCATACCCGGCACACTAAATTACCTCTGCCGCCTTTTACCGGCTCACAAGACCTGCATGTCAGATTAAAGACCTAGCGAGACGCAGCCAACCCCGGATAGGAAGGCGTCTGGAGTCTTGGCAGTCACCTTCCATTCGCGTAGCAGCGGATCAAGCTTCGATGGGTTGCTTGTCCCGTACCTTCTTCTACTGGACATTTGTAGATAAGCTTTGGGTGGCACTATGCAGACACGAACGGCGATCGCTGCAGATTGGCTTGGTCTTGAGAAAAGCTGGGAACAGGGTAGAAAAATGGATAGGCGTGGAAGGAGTATATAATGGTGTCGCGCGGGTGCGAGTGCTAGATGTGTCGTCGGTTTGCACTTTTGAGGAGTCGGACTTGAAGCCGAAGAGATCGACACTGTGGTCGAGAGCCGATTTTCGACAAAACTGGTGTCCTTTTGCACCTCTTTTCTAGACCTTTCGCTTGAACAGCATTAACAAGTCAGTCAAGATGCGATCTTCGGCAACATTTGCGGCGCTCGGGCTCGCTTTGCTCCAAGGCACAGCGGCCATGAACAACGCATTTGCTCGCAAATTCGACCTCCTCGCAGAAATGGGAATGAACCCGGACGGTTCAGCGATGGGAAACCCGTCTGCAGACGAGGAAGAGTTAGTCAGCATCAAAGCCATCTCAGCGGACTCTTCAAATGCCGCATCAATAGCAGCACCACTGGAAGATATCAAGGAGGAATACGTCGAACTTCCAATCGACAACTTCGCACATCAAAAGGGTCAGAACTCCGCATACCATGGGACTTTCTTCAACCGGTACTGGGTTTCTACATCTGCGTACAAGCCAGGCTCGCCAGTATTCATTTACGATGTCGGCGAAGCGAATGCGAGCACTGGTGCCCTCACCCGGCTGCGAAACGAGACGAGCTTCTTCAAGCAAATGGTCGACAAATACAATGGTATTGGCATCGTCTGGGAGCACCGCTTCTACGGAAATTCTACGCCTACTCCCATCGACTTAAACACTCCCGCCGAGGACTTCCGCTTTCTGACGACGGAACAATCTCTCGCAGATGTGGACCGATTCGCAAAGCAATTCAGCAGGAAGAACATCAACTACACACTGACTCCCGACAAGACGCCCTGGGTCTTCGTTGGAGGCTCCTATCCTGGTATGCGCGCAGCATTCATGCGCAACATGTACCCCGATACAATATACGCATCGTACGCGTCCTCGGCGCCAGTACAGGCGTCAGTCGACCAATCCTTCTACTTCGACCCCGTCTGGCGTGGCCTGAACAAATACGGCTTCGGCAACTGCTCGCGCGACATCCAAGCTGCTGTACGCTACATCGATCGGGTATTCGACACCAACCAGACCGCGGCTGCAGAACTAAAAATCACCTTCCTAGGCAAAGGAGCAGAGAAGAACAGCCACGAGACCTTTTCCGACGCGCTTGCGACTATCTTCGCTACATGGCAATCCTACGGCGTCGAAGGCGGAACTACAGGCTTGAGGCGTTTCTGCGACTGGCTCGAGACCGACACGGATGGCTTGAAGCCTGCCATTGCTGGCGGCGACGGGCTCGCGAAATCAAAGGGCGGGAAGTGGATTGCTGAGCGGTGGGCGAGCTACCCGTGGTGGCCGCAGAACGTGAACAACTATCTCGAGACGGAATGCAGTGGGAAAGAGAATGTGTCTGGGAACTGCGATTTGAACCGTCAGTTCACGGATCCGGCGATGATCAGCTGGACGTGGCAGTATTGCACGCAGTGGGGTAAGTCATTTCTCCCCTCACATCTGAGGGATATTGTTTGTACTAACAGTCCTGAACAGGATACTTCCAATCCGTAAACCTCGGCCCCCAACAACTCCTCTCCAAATACAACTCCCTCAAACACTGGAAAGACATCTGCGACCGCCAATTCCCCAACGCCCCACGCTCCATCTTCCCCGCATGGCCCGACGTCGAGCGCACAAATCGTGTCTTCGGCGGCTGGTCCATCCGCCCCTCAAACACTTACTGGTCCAACGGCGAGTTCGACCCCTGGCGCACGCTGTCACCAGCGTCCGGTGAGCCCTTTGCACCCAAGGGCGTGAAGCTATTCCAGAACCCGCCGAAGTGCGGGCAGGGGCAGAGCAGGAACGAGCTGTTTGGGTATGTGTTGAAGAATGCGCAGCATTGTTATGATTTTAGGACGACGGGCGTGACGGTGCCGGATGGGGCGATTAGTCGGGGTTATTTCATGAGGGCGTTGGATCAGTGGCTTGGGTGTTGGAGGCCGAGGGGGAAGCCGTCGTATGGGCATGGGTATGGGGTCGGGAAGCCGTGGAAGGCGTAGAAGATAGTCGGAGTATGATAATGTAGAGAACATTTGGTGGAAGCTGTCCCTGGAGAACGAAGCGTCGGTCGGTTGTGGGACAACCTCATAGTTTAGCCCCACCCCTCCTCTCGTCCCACTCCCAATACTCTCCCCTGAACCTCCCCTTCTCCCATTCCTCATAGATCCTCCTACTGTCCGCCTCACCTTTACACGTACACATGCGACCCCACACCTCCAACTGCTCTTTAAACCCCGGATTCGGATCGCACACCGGCCGTCCCTCGCACACCTGCTCCAGCGCCGCCGTGGCCCCCAGGCCGTACTTCCACATCAGGTATGCGACCACGAGCGTTGCGGAGCGCGATTTGCCCATTGCGCAGTGCACGAAGACACCGCCGCCCGACTTCTGCTGTTCTGATACATCGGAGCCCAGGCCCTTCCTTGGATCGTCGTGTACTTCTTGGATCGCTTCGTCGATGTACTTGACTGATTGGTCGAAATGCTGTAGTAAATCCTCATTTGGATGGTCATTCGCGTAGATGTGTAAATGCTTCAACTTGAGATCCGCAAATCTTTCTTGGATCTTGGGGTCGTAGTCTATGACGGACAGCACGTGTGTTATGCCTGCTGCGCGAATGAGGTCTGTTTGGTAGAGTGCGTATAGGCCGCCGATATAGAGTTTGCCGGCGCGCGGGATGCGGTCGACCCAGCCCATACCTGTATGCGCTGTGCTACCGTGGAGGAGGTAGGACATATGTGATGGGTTAGACGGGGTAGTAAGGTGTTGGTGGGCATGGGAAGATGCAAAGGTTGTGTGGTGGAGACGGTGTGCCGAGGTCCAGTTTGAGTGGCTGGTGGTCTCTCTCAAATCACCACCTCATACTTGTGGGATGTCATCAGCTTCCAAAGGCACTTGTGGATTTAACGTCACAGGGAGCAATATTGTTTATTCATTGGAACGGAATACTGATCAACTGCGCTGTCGCTGTCGGGAGCGAGGAAAGTCGAGTGATCCCTAAGTACTTCGCTTCTTCCTCTTCCGACGTTCCACAATCAACGATTTGAGGCGTTTCAGGCACTCCTTCTGGGCATGTTTGAAGAAAACATCAGCAAGTTCCCCCCGCATGCACGCTGGCATTGCTACTGACATCCATCTGTCGCCATGCCGTGAACCTGCGGCGCGGTCGGATAGGCATGCCGATCCAAATCCCTTGACTTTGTACGCAGCGCAGCAGCTTCTGCTTGAGTATATCCATATGTCCATGACTGGCGGGATAGATCGCTCGGGGATGACTTGGACGGTGTAGTTGAGAATATTCTTGAAGTGCAAGGCTGCCAGAGCCCAGAGAGCGGCTTCGCAGCGCAGTCGCGGTCTCGACGTAATCATTTCGATAACACCGTTGTCACCCAGGGATGCGTCTCTGCTGTGCCTATGCCTTCTGGGCTGCGTCTCTGGACACTCCCGGGGTTTTACTTTACGATCCAGTCCCTAATGTGTTCCTTCTCCGCCTCGGTGACTTTTCTCGTGAACCGTCCCATATCAATTTGTACCAGATAGGTATCGAGAACGCCGCTGAGACGCGTCTCAATTTCGATCTTAGGTGCATCGAGTCGTTAGATAGTGTTTTCCGCATGAATCGCCCTGCCCCTCTGTGCGAACAACGCAACAGCCTTTGCGGAAGTGAACGGCAGACAAAGACGCCTCAAGAACTCCTTGCATGCCTCGACCGGTTGCAAGCTTTGCAACTCACAAATCTCGTCTTCGAGAGCTTCCAGTGCGTGGTCCTATCCGCGTTCGGACGAGCTTGACGACAAATGGTCAGAGCCATTTTCGTTGACTATCTGGTGCTCGGGGTCGGTCGCAGGCTCTGAAAGTTCGCTCGCAACATTCGAACATTCTCTTTGGGACGATAACTTGCTCATGGAGCCTTGGTCTACAACACTCACTTGGCGTGACCAGTTGATCCAGTCCAACCACGTAGTGAGCCAATTGTCGAAACGATCCACGATCACATGGATGTACTCCAGAGCCCATGCTAGCGCTCTCACACCATGCGCATTTCTCAGAGGATCCCAGTCCCATCTCCGTAAGATAGATGAATTGTACTCGATGATGCGCACAAGAAGACACACAATACCGTGTAGAGGAATGTGACCAGCAGTCATCAAGTGGGAGTCGAAGTCTTTCAAGACTGTGTTAAGGGCCTCAATCTGACACTTGGTCTCAGGGTCGTCGTCATGCGCCAGATGGATAGGAGCGTATTTTTGTGTTTCTCCGAGTAACTTAGCAGTTCTGCCACGATAGTGTCGGCTTCGTTGAGGTCGATGCTCGCGCAAATCGTGGTACTAGGATCCCATGCTAGAAGACGGTCAATAGCAAAGTTTTCTTTTGCGATGTGTGACGCTCGTATGTAGGTCTTGAGGATACTGGACCAGAGCGAGTAATGCAGTACGTTGCAGTTGGCTGACTCTTGCTGTGCTTTTTTGTCTGGGGAATCCTTTATCTCCTGGTCAGAAAACTTCTACCATGGCATATGGGTTTGTATTGCTCACCTGTCACATGGCACAAGTCGATCAGCCCTCGAAGATTGGCTGCATGTACTGGGAATGCCTCAGTCCCAGAACTGTGCTTGCAGTACTCTTTTAGCAGTTCTTCCAGACGGGTTTGTGACGTGTTGCTGTCGAAAGGAGCGGAAGCTTGCTGTATGAGCTTGCTGCTTTCGGTGGTAGGTGATGGATCGCCCATGTCGTCGATGCCATTCTCGTACATGATGATGAGATTGCGCTCACGGAAACTGACTGCCACGGTATCATAATTGCCTGTGAGGATGTGCGCAACACCAGCGAAGAAGTTTTGTCGGCGTCCTTCCTCTGCATCGCGGCGAAAGTTCATTTGACTGTCGTTGTGATCCCCCCGGCACTTGTTCAATTGCGAGAGGAGAACCGTGAGGTCCGCATATCTCCTGCGCTTATCGTCTGTCCAGAAGAGTTGCGGGGCCATGTCGCCGAAATGATAGTTTGAAACGATTGCAGTGCATTGATGATAATTGGTCGCGAGACCTGACTGATGTTTGTTGAGGCGACGAGAATTGTTACGACAATTGCGGTCGCACTTCCAGGTGCTAGCTCAGAGCCTCACCTTCCTTCTGTTATCGCAACTACTTCTTATGTATATTGGTACCATGACGCCTGGCAGACCGACATGACCTTTCCAGCGCAGTGTGACCACATGTATCTTTTCGCAGTCAATTGTGGTATTCAAGGCTTGCTGTGCGTATAACGAAACAAAGGAACCCAGAAATGAGATTGCCGCGTGCCTTCTGACTGCTGCGTACGTACATACTGAGCCGGCGTTGATGCCGTGGCGACTAGTGACTTGGTGATACCACCTAGTAATGGTGTGTGTCTTGACTGCTCGTACTCGGCACCTGGACAGACGAAGATCCGGAATCGGGGGTCTCGGCGCACAGAACACCAGCCTTTCCATCTCACTGGAGTGCAAGCAACGTCAGACGGTCACGCAGCCCCAATTTTGCTGTTGCACGATTCACACATTCTCTGGCCGCACTGGGGAACAGCGCACGTGGAGATGATGATTTTCACTGGTACTGATGCGGTCAATGCAGTGTGACCCAAGAATAACTTTAGCGGCGTGATGGCGTCGCAATCGATAGTCCCCGCTAAAGCACGAGTCGACGCAGGGTGGCGATGATCGATGCAGGGCGAACTTGGTGAGTGAAGAAGATTCTTCACAATAATGGAAAGGGAAGTTAATTGACGCGGCACAATACGGATCATGGTAGCATTGCTGCTGACATTGCGTGCATACCTAACAGCTCGTAATTGAAAACAGCCGTCCGTGTGCATGCGGTTTTGACATGGACGAACACAGCTAGCGCAGGGCTTAGGCTGGGTGCCACTCGTGTTCCCCTTCTTTTTGAACGGTATTGCGCGCCTGTCATCTTTCACTCACTCATCAGTCACTTCGCTGTGCCAGTCTGTCGCTACTAATCCCACAGCTTTGTCTCTGTCTTTCATATCCGCCACCCACGCTCGCTATACACTCTCGACCTTATTACCTCAGGAGACCACCACCAACCAGCATCACACAGGCACCCGTCGTCCCATTCGTTGCGCCGCCCAACCCCAGATCCCTACTGTGGTCGCGCCTGCCGTTTCAGAATTCACCTACTCTTCTTGGAAGTTGCGACTTGACGCACTGCATCTGCGTGTGACGAGTGCCACTTGAAAGGTCGCGCCTGCATCTGCATCTGCAGTCAGCCTTGGAGTATCGTTCTACAGCATCACGACTCGCGAAAACCACCCTCCCATATTCGACATGGTTCGCGCTGCTCTCTCTGCTGCCTTCGTGGCCGCGGCATTCGCTACGTCTGCCATCGCCGCCGGAAAGTGCACAAAGGACAGCCACTGCCCATCAGACACACCCTGCTGCTCGCGTGCGTATCCGCCATATTACCACCTACCAGTACAGACATGCTAACAGCCCTCAGTATACGGCGACTGCGGTGTCGGCGCTTTCTGCCTCGGTGGATGCGACCCGCTCATGTCCAAGTCCTTCGACTCGTGTGTCCCAGGCCCCGTATGCAAGTCCGGCAAATACACGCTTGACAATCTCGACGACGTCCAGACCATCGACAAGTATCTCGGCGATGCCTCCAAGATCAACTGGCAATCACAGGGTACACCCGCGATCTATACCGACGGCAATGGAAAGAAGTCAACGCTCTTGACCATGGCCAAGGGCACTGTTGGAACACTCATGGCTTCGACACACTACGTCTGGTACGGCAAGATCTGCGCCAAGTTGACCACGGCTCAGGGCAAGGGTGTCGTCACGGCTTTCATTCTGATGTCCGACGTCAAGGACGAAATCGATTTCGAGTGGGTTGGTGTCGACACTAAGAACGTGCAGTCCAACTTCTACTCGCAGGGTGTCACCAACTGTACGTATTCGCAATTCATCTACGGTTCACAGCACTAACGTTCGACAGACAACAACGGCGACAACCTCACTCTCCCCAACGGCGCCAGCTCGGTCAACACAGAGCACGAATACTGCCTCGACTGGAAGCAGGACACCCTTGACTGGTCCATCGACGGTAACAAGATGCGTTCCCTCAAGCGCAGCGACACCTGGAACGCCACGTCGGGCCGCTTCGACTACCCGCAAACTCCCTCGCGCATCATGCTTTCCCTCTGGCCTGCCGGTCTCTCTACGAACGAGAAGGGCACCGTCGAGTGGGCCGGTGGCGAAATTGACTGGAACTCACCCTACATGGCCAACGGGTACTACTACGCACGCTTCTCCGAGGTTACGGTCGACTGCTACGACGCACCATCCGGTGCCCAGAAGAAGGGTTCCAAGTCGTACCAGTACACCGATGCGCGCGGCACCAACGACACCGTCGCCATCACCGACAAGCAGGTCATCCTTGGCTCGCTCATGGGTACCGGCGAGAACCCAGGAGAAGCACCCAAGTCGAGCGACCCGAAGCCCACCGGGAACGTGGCCATGGTTCCAGGAGGCAACCCTGGCGGCGGTGTTCGCGCCGAGAACGACCAGTCAATTGCACCAGCCTCGTCTGCAACTCCAGGAGCCCAGGCTCCCAGCGGCAATAACATTGTTGGCGGTGGTGATCAGCAGACGGGATTCACCCAGGGCAACGGTGACCAAAGCGCTGGTAGCACCGGTGCTGGCTCAATCGTTGAGCCTGCTGTTGGTGGCTCTGCGCTTGCCATCGTTCTTGCGATAGTAGCGCTTTGCGCACTATGAGCGATGCCGACCGGTCGAGTTGAGCTTTGCGTTATGGTTTATGTCTGCTCTTTGAATATCCCAGTTGCGGTCCCTGCGTTGCTTGTCTGAACGAGAGGAAGTGTGTATAAGGGTAGTTTCATTTCTTGCACATTTGTCAATCAACACATTTCTCGTTTGTCTGTAAAAGGATGGAAGCTGTATGGTAATCCTATGGCGAGTGGGTGCACTCGTTGACACTCCTTGAGACCGCATTGCTCTGGTATGGGCGGAGAAGGGTGAACAGTGCGCATAGAGAGTTTGAATCGATAATGTTCAAAATTGTTCAAGTCATGTTCACATATCATTACCTTCCCTCACCGTATTGCTCTCATTTTCCACACATCGTGCTTCACAGGCAGATACAATCGTCACTCAAAATGAGTACCAACCTTCAAATCCCCGTTTCTCTCACTACCACTACACCCACGACGACTCCATCTTGACAAGACAAGTCGACCTCCCCGCCGGCCGCCAACACTTGCTACACGCGGCCAGCATATAACTCCACTCCCTACTCCCATCAATCGTAGCCGTAGCTTCGTGAGTAGTATACACTTGCCGCGCTTCACATTCTTTGTGACAGCGCGACAAAGGACCGGCACCTACAGCAGTTCATCATCTTTTTATCCTTTTCGTCATCATGTACATGGCTGAGGGAAGGCTTATTACGAAAAGAGAGGGCTGGGATGTGGTGCTTCGGTGTGGAAGTACATACCTACATCCAGCAACTCCAGTTCAATCGCTCGCTGCATTTTGCTTTCGTAGTGGTCGAAGTAATCGCACGGGCGTTGGGGGAAAGGCTCTGCGGGGTTGAACTGCTGATGTGTTTCGGGCCAGTGGAGCTGCTGGGGAGGCGGCGTGCAGGTGTGGCAGGATGGGCGTGGGCAGATCCAGTGGAATGTGAAGGTGGGTAGTTTTTGGGGGGTGGGGGAGGGTGAGTAGTGAGGTGGTTGGGAGGTGTGGGAATTTGAGGCTGAGGTTTGGCGCGGTAGCATGTTGGGATTTGGTTGGGTGGTGTGTTGTGTTGGTACGGAACGTAGGCGGATCGGGCTTGATCAAATTAGGAGCTGGGAGGAGAAAGGGAAGAAGGGGTTGGGTCTTGTGATAATATGTGGGAGATGTGTGAAGTGGTGGTGTTGAGAGTGTGGTGCTTCACATCTACCAACGAACATGGAAGTCGAGAATAGTGCATGAACTGCGCGAATGATTGAGTCTTGAAATGTAACGCAAGACGCCAATTGTGAAAATTTCCAGCTCTTCGAATGCACACCTCAACTACTGACGCGGTTCCACTTCGATCACTGACACTACTGGCTCTTCTTCGTGTATACCTTCACATACCGAATATGCTCATTACCCTCCTCATCCTCATACCTCTCGCTGACAATCTTGTACCCACCAAACTTAGGCCATACTTTAGTCCAGCACGCCCAGTAGAGCACACCCAACAGTAAAACGCCAACACCAACAATCGGAAAGACGATCCAAGGGTAGCCTTCTCCGTTCCTGTCCGCGGGTGGGATGAACGGAACGAGTGCGAGGAAGACGTTGGCAGCGAGGTAGAGGAGCGAGATCGGCAGGTATGTGTGCCATGGCGACTCCCAGCGCTCCCTCTTACTGAAGTGCAAGTAAATAAGGCCAGCTGTGACGAATCCGTTGATCCAGGCGCCTGGGTACGTGTACAGATCGGTAATGAAGTTGTATGCGGGTCCGGCAGGTGGTGCCACGAGTACGATGACGGTGATTAGCCAGTGAAGAAACAGCGCCGGTGCGGGTGCATTGAATGGCTTTGTTGATGCCCAGAATCGACTCCAGGGTAGGAGACCTTCCTTCGCGAACTCTTGATTCAGACGTGCGTGTGCAAAAGAGACGGCCAAGACGTTGCCCAAGTTGCTGAGGGCCACGAAGGCTGGAAGACTACGTGCGCCAGCACTGTTGCCGAATACGTTGCGAAAGAAAAGGCCTGCGACGATGACTTCGCTCTTCGCGAGGTCAGATTTGGGAATTGCGGCAAAGTATGCGACGTTAGCCAGGACGTATAGAACTGTCGTTCCGCCGATGGCTAGAGGAGCACTCCACGCGAGTGTCTTCTTGGGGTTGCGGACCTCGCCGAGGACGTAGTTGGCGTTCTCCCAGCCCTTGTACGAGTAGATAATGCGTAGGAGTGCCTGACAATAGCCGTATGCACCGCCGCCACCGTAACCATCACCAATTTCCAGCGCGAAGGCATTCTCGAAGTTGTTTGGTTTTTCGATCTTGAGATGACCGGCAAGCGCAGCGAAGCCTGAGAATACGATGAACAGGAGCAAGAAGACTTTGAAAATGCCCAAGACTGTGAATAGTCGTATGCCCCATTTCGGTAACGTGGAGTGCAAAACGACGCTGAAAGTGACGCACGCGATCGCAATGCCACGCGCAGCCCAGCCATCAGGAGCTTCGGATCCAGATGCGAAGAGCACATATCGACCGAATGCCAGACTGTTACCGGAGGAAAAGCCGAGGAGTAGCATCTGGGCGGCAAGGACACAGGTAGCCATGTACTTCGGATGACGGTAGACGCGCTCGAGGTAATTCTTTTCTCCGCCTGAAAAGGTGTAGGTACGAAGTCAGTGTTTGTCTCACACATAGTTTCTGCGAGTGCATTACCGGAACGCGGAATCGCTAGACCGAATTCCATGAAGACCGATAGGCCACAAAACGTCAAGATACCGCCGATAATCCATAAGAACAGGGAGACACCAACAGAACCGGTGATGGCGAAGATGCCTGAGGGTGTAGAGAAGACTGCTGATTGTAAGCAGATGCTCATCATCTCATTCTCGCGTGATGTGTACGTACTTCCGGTTCCAATCATCTTGTTCAGAATGACGAACACTGTCGCCGTGTATCCAAGCTTTTGATCGTCGCCATAGACGTATGCCTGATCTTCTTGTAGACTTGCCCCTGCCTCTGTCGATGGACGGTATACCGGAGGAAACGTCGCATCCTCCGAGTCCACGGCCCTCACGACCTTGGCCTCTCCGTCATACTTCGCACACATGATTGGTACTCAGAGCCTTATACTGTGTTGAAAGTTGTGAGGAAGGGTTCCGGTGTTACTGCAAGCTTTGGAATCGTGTGCAAGGAATTTGCCGGTAGAAGTGTCTAAGCAGCGGACAGACAAATACAGAGCTCGCTTTGTTACGTCCCGCGATCTCGGGACCACAAGGTTCTGATGGGTGCACAATAACGTCGCGAGATGGTATTTGTATGGTTCAGTAAGGAACGAACACGAATCTGATCCGCTGAGCACGCCTGACAACGCCCAGGCGTTGCGCGATCATCGTTGAGATTGACGTTTCGACTCTTGGGTACATGGAATTCTAGAGACGATGCTGACAGCGAACGCTGAGTGGCTGCTTAAGCTCCTGATGAGGAAGGTCGAAACAAAAGTTTTGGTGATGGACTCTTGGTATGGCAGGGTTGGTGCGCAGAGTGATCAAGGGCGATGTCGTGATCGCTCGGCGCCATTAGCACCACCTGCTTGGTGCTTGGCAACTTCCGAATCCCGTCAAAGGATTTCGATATATAGCTTGAAAAGCATCGAAAGCGTGGATTTTCAATCGTCGAATTCTGTGGCGGATCCTTTATGGCACGATTCCTGAAAGCTTGTTGGGCAAACTTGCGCTGTGACTGGAGCGCTGCGACCGGCAGGTGCAAAGAAGATGCCATGCCGCAAGAATTGCAAACATTTCACTTCGTGATGGTCGAACAAGCTGAGTCAAGTGTAGAAACGTCTCGACACAAGAGTTGGTTGATGGGTTAATTCGCATGCATTTACCCCGAGCCCGTAGCTGTTCTCGCGCTAGTAACACTGCTCGTATGAGGCTCTGGATTGCCTATATGTCGCTTTCCGGAACTCTCTTGTTGTCGAACATGTTCCATGGGTGAAAATTGGGGAATTCGTCAAGATACCGGTTGTACTTGACGCGCTCTTCCACGCTCCAATGCTCTGTGGCGTTGTCGACACTTACCATCCACAATTGCTACAACGCCGAAATGCTGCAATTTAGAGACTAGCAGTCATCCTGTTGAAGACTGGGTTCCAATTTTCCGTGGTTGTCGGACTGTTCCCTCAGATGCACACTCTCCAAAAGGGGACTCAACACGACAGCCTTGACAAATCCCTCAGGAGTGCGGATAAATCGGCGACTTGTCATCAACGAACTTCGCTGTACTTGCGGAGGTCTCCGAGTGCATGCAGTTGACCTTCCCACACGTGCGTTCTTTTGGTGATTACTCTGGTTTGTCGCGAACAATCTGAGGTGTGAGGCTTTCGTTGTTGAAATTCAATCCCAGGTACGCTCTCGACAGCGATACCAGTGGCGATCGGTACTTGGAGTAAAGGTCTCTCTCGCACAGCGAATGCTTCACGTGCGCGGGTGCGACCAGAAGCGAGCACAGGTACTCGTAATGTAGAGAGCATTAAGACACCATTGCTTCATTCTCCGCTTGGAATGTGTCAGTAGGCCCCAGATGTAGCTGAGCTACTCGTATGCCACTTGCGCTGGACGACGTCCAGATGCGACTCTAAGCGCAGAGCTTGGTGAGAGGTAAGAGAAAGCATGTGTGAACACTGCGAGGGCCTCGCGGTCAATCAAACGTTTACCTCTGGTATTCGCTTCGTTCTGGTGTCCATGACGCTCAGGCCATACCTTGATGTTATGCTGTGAGACCAACAAAAGCTATTGGCAACAGTCGCGTGTTCGGCCTGCTACAAATGAGGTGACGCTGCTCACGAAGCTTGAAAATCGAGATTGTGTGACTTACAAACACGCATTGCTGATATCGCACAGCTTTCATTTACAGCTGTCGGATGCGTGGCCCATCTCAATTATCCAGACGCCACCAAAATACATCGCAGCAACTTCAACTTTTTGGCAGCGATGAATTGACCATGGACGTCTTGACTTTGTGATGGCCAGAAACTGTAACCGTGGGCTTGCTTGCTCTTGGAGTTAAGTCTGAACCGTAACAGCTTACCGGAACATGTCAGACCAGAGGAAGCCGAGAGTCCGAGTGGAAGGCCTTGACCTCCTGTATGGATCGTAAATCTGTGGGTTGTCGGCATTGCGTGTCGCTGCGAATCGTGAAAGAGGACTAGTCTCCGATTGAACATGTAACCAAATGCTGATGTGGCCAATGAGCAGTCATTTCTCGCTTCGGAGACTAGTCCTAATTCGCACAGTGTGACGAGCGGATGGCGTAAGCCAGTCGTTTGTGTCCCGGTGTACATCGTTGATGCTGCGTTGTTTATGTGATTGCAATATTGATGCTTGGTGACGGAAGAAGCAGATGTCTTGATTCAGGTGGCGGTGCCCAACCACACATCCTGCCACGCTTGAAGGAATATTCCTTCGGTCATAGTATTCTCAACCCACAAGATTGCTCGCAAGTGGCGAAGAACATTGCTCCAATCGTAGACATCAAGATCGAGGGCAGCTGCCCCAGCCTGATACGAGAATGCTTGGGAAAGTGGAGTACGCAAGGATGCTACCATGCCCACTGAAAGCATCCAGACCGCGAGTGATGCATTGGTAACTTTCAGTGATTCGAGCGCGTTGTCGAGAGAGTCCTTGAGCTGAAGGGTGATCCAGCATTGGAGGCCAGCATGCGAGAAGTATGTTGGACCGTGAATCGTCAGAAGATACAGGGCCATTGCTTGACTTACGCCTCTCGAAGCTCCATCCAAAGAGGCACGTTGTTCTCTTTGATCAAGTAGGCGGTGTAGAGCGAAGCACACTAGATCGTGGAAGTCCGTGGTGGATAAAGGCACTCGGCTGCCCTCGTCAAATAGCATGCGAAGGCGTCGCAGCATCTCGTCCGTAGCAGTATCCAAGCGCAGGCCATTCAGACCAGGAACTTCTGTCTCATTCGAACGGTCCGCAACCTCAATCCACTGAGATGGGGGAGGAACACCGTCACCGCCATCATCGTCTTGTGTCGCGAACTGTGGTGACATACGAGCAATCATGGAGACCCTTCATCTCGTTAGTACCGCGACATGTGAATTTGAGTACCTCTTACCAGGACACCATTCTTGCTGTGAGAGGGCTTTCGAGCTTTAGCTGCCGAATGCCTCCTCTCATACGAACCATAGACAACAGCCCTTCAACATGCAGCTGAGTGACAGCTACATTACCCTTACCTAGCTCGATAGCTGCTAGAGTGACGACAGATGACAAGGTCTCGTCGCTAGTCGCTCGAACGGAATCTTCGACTTTTGATCGCACCAGAGACACAGAGTCCTCCATGAGGATGTTTGAGTTGCTGAAGCCGTTCTGCGCACGTAACTCCATGTCCAACGAAGCGGTTTGGAGTGAGACATGGAATAATGCGGGATCTGCCAGAGCCAGTGGAAACCAGATCGAGACGAACGGATTGGAATTGGCATCCATATCAAGCGGGTAGTATTGGAATGCTATGTTCGATAAAACTTTGCACGATCAGCTTCTATGAATTCAAACGCTTAATCAACTCTCACAATGCTGGATCAGTCGTTGAACATGCGGCCTAGCAAGTCTTGTCGGTGGATGGGTGTCGAACGGGTCGAAAGACTCAATTGCAGGATTGCAAGTAAGTACACTCGGGCTTGAGGACATCAGTATCGTAACCGCTTGTTGCTTGATCGATGAGGTTGTCGAAGCGGTGGACCTTTGATCTTTCAGCAGTGATGACAGTGGTTCATTTGCGTAGACGCAAGCTCTCTTCATTTTGGCGCATCTTGAGCATTGGGGCGTAAGGAGATCGCAACGCAGCTTGGATCTGGCACAGGCATCGCACGATCTTCTAAGCGTCGTGCGCATCGCGGAAGGGTATGAAAATTCGAATGCATCATGTCAGTAAGCAAAGGAGAAAGAGATCGGTGGGATGATCGGCTTCACGGGGCGCGCACGCGACTCAAACAGTCTAACCCAATGCGTGTAGCGCGACAGAGAGCACTTGAGCCGAGCAACTTCCGTCAACATTCCTCGGTCGCGTCGTTCCGAAGACCTGATACCTACGTATCGATCAACGTTTCTTTATCGACGCCGAGTTAGGAATGTAACCATTGACGTTGGTTCAACATGTACAGGCGATGTCCAGCGATCGACATGTTCCTTGCCGGCATCGTCGTCCAAAGTCTAGGAGTGCGTAGGCTTGCCTTTAGCATAAGCTACAACGATAAATCCTGTGAGTCAAGAGCTGCAGAACGCAATGCTGATAGAGGACTTCTAATATCCACTTGGCTCAAGTTTTTTCATATTAGCTAAACTGAACGGCGCTCAATTGTATTGAAAACTATTTGTATATAAGACGACATACTTCAAGCTATCTTGTGTTGTGAACACAAGCACATCTCACACCATGTCAAAGAATATTTTCAAACAACTCCCATACGACTCGAGTCGCTACATGTAACCAAAAAGCGAATCCATAATATGATATCTCCAACCCTTCCAGCCAGCCTTCAGACTTTAGATCCTCAACAATCAGGCCATTTGCCCGCGAACATCAGCTCCATGTCCGGTAGCACGTCTACAATCTCCACACTGCAGTCCATGTATTTGTTCAGAGTGAAGCGGCCACGTTTATCGACATACGGCTGTGGTGCGAGCTTCCAGCAACCGTTCAGACCCTCGTCGTCGGCACCGAATATGCCAAGATAAACACGGCAAACAGCTAGCTCTTCCAGCATCGCAATGACATCGAGGAAAGAGCCGCACAGCTGGGCGGATTCAGACTGCAGGCCCATAAGGATCGTCAAGTGCATCTCGAGGAATAGCTTCGCTAGGGTGAGGTCTTCAAAGGCACTCCAGATCATGCCGGTCTTTTTCACACCATATTAGGATTGCCTCTCCCATAGCGTAGCGGGAAGAATGAGACTGAGAGCTTTTCAGCTGTGCGCGGTGGTGAGTTTCCATGCCAGCATACTCCATGCATGCTCGAAGTCAGGACGGGGGTAGCGCTTGCGGTCACAGCGTGTCGTCCAAGGATATGGAAACGCCATCCGATTATAAATCTCGTGGACTCGCGACCAACTGCTGGGGTTCCAATTCTCCCCATACATGCCTCGGTTTGAGTTGGGAAATGGAGCGGCAATGGAGATGTTTTTGATGAGGTCGAGGCTGTGTTTACTAATCTTGGTGACGAAGGCGAAGGCAACCATGTGACCGTTCGTGCCTGGGAAGCGAAACTTGTTCTCGCCGTAGAAGATCTCAGCCGCCTCGAAGTTGATCAACTTGTTGAGGCGAAGGAAGCCGAGGTTCGAATCACCGCCGGGCTTGAAAGCTCGTCGCAGTATTGCACCATTGACTCGAGAATGCCTCTGGCTCTTGAGCGCTATGCCAGTCTCTGCCCATAGCTCGATGGGATGTTCGAGGACAAGGAGTTCATGGTAGACGATCGCGCGAAGCTCATAGGGGAGTTCAAGTAATGACACGCTCTGTGGTATCTGCTTATAGATTAGTTCGGAATGTGCAAATTACAGATAAATTCATCTTACCACAGGCTTCTGGTACTTGAGCTCGTGGTGCAAGTAGCGGAACCGAGAGTACAGATGCTCTCGACGAAGGAATTGGCGAGTATGGAACGCGTTTTTTTTATTATATACGAATGACTCGGCTTCGGGGTTCAGAGCAAACGTGGATGCGTTCTGGTTTTGTCTGTGCTAAGCTTAGATCTGAACAAGAATGCTCTCCGAGGACAAGACATACGATGAGGTCGACATAGCTTAGACTTATTTCAAGCTGAGCATGTGTGAAAGAGCAACTAGTGATCTGAATGCTGTAAATGAGCAGACTGCTGTGGGCGAATGGTGGAGGTGCTGTGTGGAGAAAATTATAAACAGCTGTTTAGGTGGCGAACAGTTACATAGTCTATGGGGAGATGCTAAATTCTCCAGGCTCCAACGAATCACTCATTTGACGTAGCGCAAACGAAGAAGGCGGAATTTCAAGGGAGAGAATTGCTGCGACAAGGGTATGGAGACCCGCTACGCGGCGCCAAAAGGCAATCTGGCACTCAAGTTCAGGTAAAAATCACTAAGATATAACTATGTCTCTTATTAGAATTGGGCACCGTTGTTTGTCCTCATAGCAACATTGCAGTTTGCTCAAACGAACACCACTAACGATTTCGACAGGAACGCCGTCTCTAGAGTCTAAAAGATTTATACAATTATGCAGCAAGTTGCGAATGAAAGCTTACTGGCTACTTTGTTCTACATACTTTACCTCGGCTCTCCCGTCAAATGTCAAATGTAGCGAGTTCCTGATCACTTTAGACGCGGATCTGAACATGCTACTTCGCAAGGCATTCACTGCTTCAACGACTAAGATTTCTTTCGAGAGCTTTCCACCCAAATGAGTCCTGTTCCATGTCTAAGATGCACATTGCACGTCAATTCAGGCTTTTAATGGGGATTATGGTTGCGACATGGTTTACTAGTGAGACACGGGAGCGGAGCCGAGAAAAGACTATCGGCGGCTTGAAAAAGGAAGGATATGACGGAGTACAAGATTCCTCGAAAGCGCAAGGTGACCAGAAAACTTGGGGACTTGGACACACATCATCCCATGTAGAACTTTGACAGTCTTATTATTATACTATTGTACCGTGATCCTCCAACAATTAAAGTTCTAAAACGCTTCCAGATCAGCTGCTAACCTTAAGTTTGCGTCATATTCGCTCACTTGTCGTTCTTGAGATCCATCCGCACTACCTTTGCACAGTAACAATTTCTTCGCCATGTGCTTTTCGATTTGTCGATTGCGCATTCGCACCCACAATGATCCCGCGATCTGATCGTTACTACTCTACGTAGGTTGTAGACCTGTGGCAACGTTTCAGGAATCCAATCCTGCGTCTTGCTACTCGTCCGCATCTTCGACCAAGAAGCGGCCGTCTTCATCAACAGGCATATGGTCCTCGAGATGCCAGACACCATTCCAATTGTAATTGGCCAGTTCGAAGCGACAGAAGGTGATTTCCTTGAGCTCTTTGATCAGGCAATGAATGTGGCTCAGCTGAGTGACGTCCTGATCATCGTGCTTCATCCGGATAATGCCCATCTCGAGCGATGGCTTCGCGTCGACCAAGCTCCTAAGAGCTCCCCAGATGTTCGACTAGTTCTCACATGTTATGATGTCAAAATGGGTTGGCAAGACTAGAGAAACCCGCTCGAGCCTCGAGGCTTTGTTGACGAGGTTTTTCGGGCAAGGAGGACGATGGACTGTGAGTACTCGCGCCACTCGTCGCCAGCTTTCGTGCCTTGGCGGGGATAGCGGAAGAATGATTGGAGCAACACGTCGTTGAAGCGACGCAGGTTTGGCGGGTTCCACGTGCTGGCGTACCCTGTGCGCTCGCTCGACCACATTGGCATCGCGATGGTCAAGTTCGTGAGCCACTCCAAATAGCTATTGATGGTGAACACGAAAGCGGATGCGATGACACATCCATTTATGCCCGAGAAGCGGAACTCGTTCTTTCCGTAGAAAATCTCAGCGGCTTCGGAGTTAACAACCTTGCAGGTTCTCAGCAGTTCCAGGTGAAGTTTGTGTCGGGTGCGGTGGCGGACGACTATGCGCATATGAAAATCGCGGTTGAAGTGACCAGTCTCTGGCCAGAACTCGGGCGGCTGAGAGTAAGTGAGTAGGTGGCCATAAATCATCAAGCGAAGCTCAGTCGGGCGGTCGATGAAAGGTATGTTCTGCGGTGTCTATCACAAAGTTAGTAGCGCGCACGCATGGTATGCGGACAACATGTCTTACAGATGTGCGCTGATACTTGCGTTCCTCATAGAGCATCGGATACTTCTTGTATGTCTTCAGCTGGTCCTCGGTGTAGACCTCGAACGCTTTGGCTTGGGTAGCGCGACTCGAAGCTTTGGACTTGGTCATTGTAGCGACTTGTTCGTTGGTTCAGTGAGCGCTACGGGGTGCTTGATCGAAAGTTGACCACTTTGCACGTATGGATCGAGGTGACGAATCGAGGTGATAAGCAGCGGATGTCTGTGTAAAAGTGTCGATAGGTGAAGTAGAGGAGAAATGTGTGTGTATTAAGCTCGTGGGGAGTGAGGTCTATATACGCAGGGGAGAGAGGGAGAAGGGGCCAGGCCCTACATGGCCTAGCGCCGTGAATACTCAGGTATGGAAGCTGGAGTCAACTTCGGGATAAGCCGACAAAAAGCTCGTCACATGATCAAGGCTTACGTTTCTCCTCGACTCCCGCTTTTCTTGACAAGCATGACGTCATTTAAGCATGTCCGGTATTATGACCTTATCCATCCAACGAGCACACACTCATTCGCCGGCCTCGTCGTGCGTTCTAGCGTGGCATGCCCTTGGGAAGGGTTCATCCGACTCCTGACGAGTCAGCAAGGCTAGCCCCTCGTCACTTAACTGTTACACAAACATCCTTCAGTCTTGAGCGGTTAGTGTGATCCATCGCGTAACGCGTGTATTCTGTGCATTGGTCCCGTAGCACAGCACATGGCGCCTGTCGCGCACAGCTCGCTATTGATCGCTCGGAAAGGTACCTAATGCCGCTGTGCTTAAGTCGACGTCCCTTCATTTTAACATTCTTGAGATGAACCTAGTTTAAGTTCATCAGAGACGCAAGCCAAATTATCATGTTGACGTCTGAATGCCTACTTCAACACAGCTTCCGGATACTTCGACTGAGCATGCGACGACGAGGTCACTTCTTTCAATCACCAATAGGGAGCATCATCGGCAAGCCACCCAAGCCATGTGCTGGCAACTGGTCTCAGGAACCTATCAGAAGCATCCGGAACATTCATCACGGCTTCTGGCAGCAACGGGCGGCCCGAGCCCAGCATTTGGCTTGTGCATGGCGTCCGTTGAGGGAATAGTCGTCGCGAAGAGCTGTCTGCTGTGCGACCGAGTGGTCGGGCTAATTTTGGAGCGAGTGTGTTCTCTTGCGATCTGCGGTGTTTCGCTCACCCTTACCTCTCTTGCTTACCTGTCATGCGTGACTCCTCGGGCCTAGTAGCTGCCTACCTACTAGGTGTCTTGGGAAAGGAGTGCACTGGCGTGTGTGAGATATGTATGCATGCACGAGGGTGTAACACCGACGCAAAGAGCTCCTTCTAGTTGGTCAGGGCTAGCGAGACAATGTTGAGGCACTGCGGCAGCATCGTCAGTAACGTCGAGAACGACCAATTGACGACAGCGGTCACGAGCCAAGCGATCGATAACGTTTGATCTCGATAAGAAGAGCGAATCATCAGGTGATCCGGCAGCAATCTAGCCGTCACGATCGATTGCGATCGATTGCGATTGATGATTGACCTCTCACCCGCGGGCGGGCTGGTTGAGTCAACCCCTGTCTACCTATACCGGCGACAATAGGATCCGATGCACATCGCTCAACATGGTCTTTTGCCTTTTGTCACTCGGTCCTCGTCTTGGTCTTGGTCGCCAGCCGGAACAGTGGAGTAGTATCGAAACGGGTGAAAAGCGGCTCAAAGGTGATGATCCGAGACTGAAGTCATCATGAGCAGTGTTCAGGGTCAATCACTACGATGAATTGGGGCGGAGAGTCTTTCCCAAACACGCGTGCGCCGTCCTTGCATCAGTGTGGTCATGCTTTGTTACCACAGAACGCATTGTCTTGTTGAAGGAGAAGTGCGCTACGAGTCAGTCCCTTCCATAGTCTGGCCAGTGGAGCAGGGGTAACCTTTGTGGCTTGCTGGTGTGGAGCTCATAGCGCCTGTCAAAAACTGCCGTGGAACATTTGTCGTCAAGTTAAGCCCACATGTCACCTCGGTAGCTGGCGTGAACGTTGGGGAAGCGGCTTCAGTCATCCTAACGCCTCTCCATATGTGGAGGGTGGCGGACTTGCGGGGTTTCCATTGGTCCACTCGAGAGGCGTACGAGCCTTTGCAGCGACGTGCATGCCGAGTTGAGAAACCTCGAAGCCTCATCAGGCCACACAGAATTGGCGAGCTTCTCCAAAGAGACAAGTACGAAGAAAGGCCCAGAGCGGAATGCGATCGTACTTCGACTTTGGAGTGTATACACCAAGCCCTTGTCTACTTCCTCCACTTGCGCACAATCGATTTCTTGATCTACACCAGGGTGATTATTCTGAGTGTCGAAACCACCGAAAAAAAAAAAAAAAAAAAAAACCAAAAAAAAAACCTCTATTGAACACTATGACAACAGACCCAAGACAAGTAATTGCTCGCAGGAAGCGCGGCTGCGGCCCGCACAACAATGGTGACACGAATTTCGTGGCCTAGTGCGATCAGCATGCCCGCCTCGTGTATACAACTAGGTATGCAAGTTCGCAGTACTACTCCCTGTTGATCGGTCAGCGGGGTATGCACCTCGACTTCCGGGACTTCGAGGCTTGTGTGGGGGTCACTTGGCTTCGATGATTTGAGGACAAGGACGGAGGAGTGATCGATCATCTCGTTTCAAGACCAAAGATAACTGTGTACCAGTGAGTTCAGGCCCACATGTAGTTTGTGCGACATGGCGAGAACCGTTGTCGCGTAGAAACGTTATTTCGTCGGTGCCGTGGAGGGACGGCTCGACAGCTCGAGCCTTTTGCAAGCGAACCCTGCGAAACGACATAATTGGCTTTGTGTGGTTTTGGTGGACGATTTAGGACGAGTTCAAGCTAGCCGTGCATGCACAATCCTTCGAAACGACCCAGTTTGGCGTTCTGTGGCGTTGTGCGGACGAATGAGGAAGGTTGTAAGAAGCCTTGACGTCCAACGTCGAACTCCCGCATGAAACTGCTATGGTAGCTGGTCGCCGAACATAATTTTGGAGGATTGCAGAGACGGCGTACTTGAGTGACGGTATTTCAAAGGAGAAAGGGCGTAGTAAGTATTGATTGGATGTCGAGTGGAAAGTCTGAGATGTCAAATCTGCGAGGTGAAGAACGATGTCAGCCGGTTTTGGTGGCAGTGCGATTGCAGCAATACCTACTCATATGCCGAAGAATTGCGGGAATTCATTCCCGTGAGTATCAGATACCGATTGAGATGGCATGATCATAATTTAAATGACCTGGGTGGTCGCTTGCAGCGGTATTCACCGTTGCTACACACCCTTGACAAGTACCAAGACTTCCAATGGAAACGCTGCGATGCACACTTTTTCGTCAACACTAGCGGTGAGTGCGGTGAAGAGTCAGACTAGTGATGTAATCTTCAGACGGCTCAGCAAAGCAAGAACATATCGCTACGATAGATAACAACGAAGAGAAGAGACAAAATTGCAACGCGATTTAGTGATTCATTTCACGACCAAATAACGCCGTGCTATGCAAAGTAAATAGCCAGACCAGACAAGACACCATCATATCTATGTCCTCGTGTCAAAGAAAGAAAGTCGTATGGCACAAAACATAAATGACCAAATACAAAATACAAATACAGAGCCGAAATCGTACATCCATGCACATCCATACCGTCAGCCGCATCCCCGGGCCCCGTACCCACACACACCATCCCTCAACCCGCATACTCCTGATACGCCATCCCCATCCCAACTCCCTCCTCGCACCCAGACCCATACATCTCCAACGGCAACCCCACGTCTACATCCTCGCCCCAGCCCCCTGCACTGCCCGGCGTCCTAGGCTCGTCCAGCGCACTCGGACTCGGGCTGTTTGTAAACAGGCTCTCGCCAGGGGACTGCTGCATTACATACGCGGTGTCGCCGGCGTACGGAAACATTTCTACGCTGCGTGATGCGGCGTAGCCGTGCTCGAGGGGGGCGTAGGAGAAACCTGTGTCTGTGGAGGAGGGGTAGTATCTGTACAAGTCAGCATGGGACTGTGAAGTAAAAAGACTCAAAACGTACGTCGGATTTCTCGGTACATATGCGGCTGGCACACTCCTCGCGCAATGCCTTGAGCGCGCTGAGCGACGAGATGCATGCCCGCCCTTTGCGCCGCTCGCCTGGCGCTGCGGCTGCGGGTGGTGTGTTCGGTGGCCGCGCTTGTTGGGCTGCTTGGAGCGGTAGCGCGTTGTGGATTTGACGCCTTCGATCAAGGCTTCAGGCGTAAGGCGCCACATGAAGCCTTTACGAGAGTCTTCATTGGGTTGGTCGACTTTTTCAAAGGCCTTTGACGTGCGTTAGCATGGAGTACGAGCGGTGAGATGATGGGGCGTTGGGAGTGGGGAGAAAGGGCGGGAAGATGGTATTACTTACGCCGTTCATGGAAAGATTGTGCCGGATGCTATTTTGCCAGCCCTTCGTCTCCGAGGCAGACGCTTTGTCGGTGTACTTCTTGAACCAGTCGTAAATGTCGCGCAGGATCATGGTGTGTCCTTCTGCCCCCAACAGCGCCTGAAAGATGAGCTGAGCATACGGCTGCTCCTTATCAATGACGCCTTCCTCTGTGCCATACGAGTCGTGTGAGTATCGAGGCGGTTCGTCGTTGGGTGTGGAAGCGCGAGACATGTCTGAGTACGGGCTCTGGTAGCCGCTGAGGCTCTCTTGCTTCATGTGCGTGCCGTAATGGTGCTCGTACTCTTCGCGCAGCTGCATTAGGTGCTCGTTCAGTCCGGGATCAGACATGGCCGAGAGGTCGTGGTGCTTGACGGGCTCGATCTGGTAGACCGCTGGAGGATACGCCATGTTGACATCGTGAGGTAGGCCAGTGAGATCGATGTCATCGTAGGATCGTGGGCAGCTCGAAGGCGGATAATGCGAATCGTACGTGAGGTAGTTGTTGTGGTTGTAGGACATGCCATTCTGGGTGTAGTGGTAGAAGGCTCCCGGGTTGTGTGCGAAGGGTGCGGACACAGGGTAGTCAGCGTCAGTCTGACAGGCGTGGCCGTGACCAATAGGAAATGAATGCTGTGCAGACCACGGCATTGAATCTGGCTCTTCGAGAAGCATTGCTGGGGATGCAGTGTCTTGATCTTGGGGTGCGAGCTCTTGCATGGCAGTACCACTTGGTGGAGGTACTTCGACAGACGGTATGGGTGAGGTAGACGAGAATGATCCCTGAGTCGGAGGGGATGGTGCACGAAATACGTCGTCCGTGGAAGCCCGGACGGTACCCATGCCGCCAGCAGGGTCTGTAGAAGTGGGCATACGGGGCGATCGCGTCTGTGGCATCAATGTTGCGCTGTCCATATTTTATAAGCTCGACGGACGAAGAAAGCGAGCGTATCGATGAGCAGAACAGTTTATCGAAAGACAGCACTGCCGTGTGCAACCAAACGATTGGTAGGACTTGAACTTGAATAGAAGAGCGATCTGAAGCGATGCCAGACCAAGTGAAGCGGTCGTCAAAGCATTTAGATGTGTAGCCATATCCAGGTGCCGGGGATGGTATGAACTGACCTCTCATTGTCATTTCGTGAGCTTGCATGCGGGTCTTGACAGAAACCCCACATGCATGCTTGACGCGCCTGCGCCCAGATCAGGCAAACCGCCAGATCTGACAAGAGTGAAAGCCAATACAGGACAGGGCTTGTGTCACGGGTCTAAAACGTCCGGCAAGCCAAGGGCCCTCTCCCGGAACGGGTGAGCTACAGCACGTCACTGTCAAGTTGAGTAGAGTCGGAGTCGGAGGCCTAGTCGGGTACCACAACCAATGAAGGAGCTAGAATTTCCTGCTAAGAGAAGTTCAGTCCGAGTGAGTTGCGAAGACAAATAAATGCAAGCGGTTTAATGGCACCCGCTTTGCCAACTGACATGGCAACAAACGAGAATGGATAGCTTGGTAACGAGCGGTCCTCGACCTCACATGCATTGCTCCGCCAATTTCAGACTTCACCCAACTCACACGTCTCTGGTGTATCGACTTTTGCGGACCGAGAGGAGCCAAGACGCTCCATTGCGCTACTGCGATCAGAATTTGGGGTGACTTTCCTGTGCCACAGCAGCAGCCAGTGGATTCGCGGTTAGCTGGGTAAATCAGAGCTGGCGACGGCTCGCTGCATTGCGCTTGACTATCCCTGCATCACAGTCGGTGCGAAGCGGAAGGACGCCGCATCTCCCGCACCCGTGCATGCTTTCTAGAAGGACATGGACAAGACAAGCGTCGTCACAACAGCGTCGCTGGGGGAAGCCTCAGTGTGGCGTGTGTAAAACCTAGCACACTTGAATCAAGGCTGAACCGTGAGCACGCTTTCGCGATTATGCACCAATCCTCACGTGCAAACTTGTCCATATGTGGTAATTAGCGGCAGTGCTGCGTGGTGTCAGGCCAGATCGAGCGATGTCAATCTGGCTGCAAAGACGCAGCAGCAAGCAACCGTTTGGGTATGCCCCACAGCGGGCTGTAACACGCAATCCTATTCTCACAGCCATAACTCTCCGGTGAAGGTGGTTGCACGGAGCGCAATAGCGCGCTTGTTTGCTCCTGATTGGCTGCAGCGCTGCAGGCCCTCTGTCACCGCTCAGGCTGTCCATACACCGCCAGCAGCATCTTGAGAATACACGGTGATGGAGAATGTCGTTGGCAGGTCAACTTGGTCGGTGAGGCTGCGAAGGTCACCGCCACTGCGCCGTGACCACAGCTCTGCGCACGAGCAGTGAAAAAGGGCCTGGCATGGGTGAAGACTGTCCATTGGGGCCAAAACTATCAATGCGCAAGGCTCGTGTAATGATGGTCCTCCTTCTGCGCTTTGTGCAAAAGGGATCCGACCCAATCCGGTCGAAGAAGTAGGCGTAGAATGCAGAAGCATCTACTTCCGGTAATAGATCTGCGCCGTGTCAGTCGGTAATTGTGTAAAGACAAGATGGATTAGACTGACCTTTTTGAACTGAAAGTGAAGTTGTAATATGCCCTGCATCGTGTCAGCCAAGTGTTCCTCGCCAGACAGGGTCCACGCTAGCGCAACGGGCAGTGTGGGGAAGAGTGCCGGGACATACCTTGTCGAAACTACTTTTGAACCCGCGTTCCCTTTTGGCGCTGTAGTCCCACTCCTTGTCGATGATTCTAAAAGCAACGTCTTCGTAGGGCGGTCCGGCGATGAAGCGGATGAGGCACGTGTCGTCTTCACCGGCGGGCGCAAATGACTCCCCACGCTTGCGGCCGTTCTCGCGCTCGATCTTGTAGGTCGGGGCCTTTTGCTTGTCGATGAGGTCCGGGTAGAAGATGTTGAACTTGTAGCCCTGGACGACCTTGGGCGGCGGGTTCTCCTGGTCGTAGTGCGTCTGGTTGTACTTGTTCCATTCGAAGCCCATCTGCACGCGGTTGAAGTAGCGCGGCTTGCGGGGCTTGTAGTCGTAGTCGGCTGCCCAGTTTGGACGGGCGGTTGCGACCTGCTCCTCGGCGGTGAAGATCTCCTCGCCCTCCTCGACGCCGCGCGCGACCTCTCGCTCGTAGAGGGCCATGGTGGCCTGGGAGTAGTCTTCCTTCTCGACGGGCGCGAACCGCGAGGCGCTGGTGGTGACGGCCTGGCTCGTGGCGGGCAGGTTCGCGGTGGCGCTGCGCTCGCTGGAGGTGTTTTGCGACGGCACGTAGACGAGCTTCTGGATCTTGCGGCGCTCGTTGGCGGTGTCGTCGAGGAACCTCTTCTCCTCGGTCTGCGCAAGCGTCTTGTCCTCTGCGCGCAGCTTCAGCAGCGGCTCGGGGTCCAGCGCTGCATCGTAGGCAACTGTAGTAGGGGCGTCGTCGCGTGACTCGTCGGCTGCGCTCAGCATGTCCAGTATCCTCTCCTGCACCGCCTGCGCTGCTTCCGCCTGTTGCTTGCGCAGGCCCTGCAGGCGCTCCTTGACAATCTCCTGCGAGACGCGGCGCAGCTTCGCCTTGGCCTTCCACACGCGCAGGCTCCGCAGCAGCTGCTCCCAGTAGTCGTAGTCGATGGGCTCGTCCGAGTCGAGCTTCCGCTTGACCTGCGCCTCGAGCGCCTCCAGCTGCTCGTACGTCTTGGGCGCGAGCAGCTGGTCGATGTCGGCGGCGACGGAGCTGGTCCCGCGCGCCTCGACGGCCGATGCCTTGCTCTTACGGCGCAGGTCCTTGCAGATGGCCCTGAGGGCGCCCCAGTACTCGCGGTTGCTGCGGTTCGTCTCCAGCGCCAGGTAGCTATCGATCTCCTTCTCCAGCTCCGCCAGCTCAGCCCCGCCCAGCCCCTCCAGCACGCCCTCGGGGTCGCTGACCTCGAGCTCGTGGTCCTCCACCTC
>Ga0265780_10000596_pt1 | contig 54994 bp, 47 predicted proteins | sample P1T30metagenome_FD_192432 | JGI IMG/M metagenome (GOLD analysis project Ga0265780, IMG submission 192432) | Plant litter microbial communities from East Loma Ridge, Irvine, California - P1 T30 | ecosystem: Environmental > Terrestrial > Plant litter > Unclassified | place: USA: California... | reverse complement strand
CGCTCAGGTTGCCGTTCTTGTGTAATATTGCCATATCGTTAGGTTTTAAACGGGATTGGCAGGCTGAAAAGGTTTAGTTCAGAACACCAGTCCGATGAAGTAATACTACTGAATTTTTCTTTATAAGAAAAATATTTCTAGAAAAAAACCACCATCCTGTCTTATCTGCATAACAAATAAGATAAGACTTCCCTGAGCCCTTTTTTATCCGAAGCCTGTTTCTACAGGAAGGGTACGACAGAAGAAAAGCAGCCCGGTCTTTTCCCGGCCCTGGTATAAATAGCGCTTTATCTATTCCTTGTAAACATTACAAAAAGTCCGCATTTCTTAAAAAAAAGGCGGACTTTATGAAGACTTTATGCAGGATTAACAAAGACTCATAAGAATAAAGACCAAAGAAGGCTTGGGCGCCTTATCCTGAAGGAGCCGGATGTAACCTGAACATCTTAGTCAGATGGGCTCAGTGCAAAGGGTTACCATGCAGGTTATTGTACCTGTCAGCTTTTCTTACCAGGAAGTAACCTGCAAGCAGCATGACCGCCGAGGCGCCGAGAAAAATAGTATTTCCGGTATGATGATCGGCAGCATACTCAACCACATTATGCAATTTTAAGATATGGTGGTCAATAATTCCTTCAACAATATTAAACAGCGCCCATCCCATCAACATTCCGCCGCTAAGCAATTTGCCGGAACGGTTAATATCCGGGCGGCCCGTCAATTTCCATAACAGCAGAACGCCGGTAAAAACGACAGCCAGGCAGAAGAAATGGAAAATGCCGTCCCAGAACATATTCACACTCTTGCCTACATAGTCAGTCGGCGGAATTTTCGCAGAAAGCATCTCATGCCATTGCAGCATCTGATGAAGTACGATCCCGTCCATAAAACCACCAAGACCAATACCAAGCACCATTGCGGCAGTAGTTAAGGGAACGGGCGAGAGCAAGTCTTTATCTTTTAACAGACGTATACGGGCCTGGTACCGCAGCCGGCTTATCCGGGCCAGCAGCACAACTATAATGGTCAGCACAATAAACGCCGATAACATAAGCAGCAGGTTTGGATAAAACATGCTGTCGTAAATTCCGTTTCTAACCTGCCTGTTGCAGGAAATACAGGCATTCGCCTGCACAGCAGGCAGCAGGCACACAACAGCAGGCAGGTATTTTATTTGTTTAAACGTCATATCAGGAAATACTGGCAAATTGAAATATTACGAACTAAGCGCTGTTTCAGCGTATTCAAAAGATCTTAATTCCGGTAATACATGCTCTGCGAAATCTCTTATAAACGGTTCCTGTTCTCTGTTTACATTATGAAGAATGATACGATCTAATCCAAGACTGAGATCTTCTTTAAGCCATTGAGCATGCTGACGCAGATCAGACGAAATACGAATCATCTGTTTTAAATCTTCAGGTTTTATAAACGCAGAAGCTGCATCATAATGGGCAGGTGACGGCAGGTCTCCCAATACGGTACCATGAAAAACATTAGTCCGCCACTGCTCATGTGCCCCCTGTAATGCGGCTTCAGCCGTTTTTGCATAAGAAAGCTGAACTTTCAGGAAAACAGGTTTGCCTGCGCCGCCATTGCTCCGGAATGCATCAACCACTTCTTTAAGCTCATTATAGGGACGATGCACAGTGATCAGCCCATCGGCCCAGCTACCAGCCCATTCCGCGGTCAGACGGCTTACAGCAGCGCAAAATAAACGGGGTGTTTGTCCCGGTAAGGTATATAATTTAGCTCCCTCCACGTTGACCAGCCCCTTATGGTTCACCGTCTCTCCTGCAAACAACCTGCGGATAACTGTTGCGCACTCATACAGGCGCGAGTTCCTGGTTTCCTTATCCGGCCATTTTTCGCCGGTGATCTGTTCATTAAGGGCTTCTCCGCTTCCGAGCGCTACGTCAAACCTGCCAGGGAACATTTCGGCGAGGGTGGCCAGCGCCTGTGCCACCACTGCCGGATGATATCGCTGTCCGGGCGAGCATACCATACTATAAGGTATTGAGGTAGCCTGCATTGCAGCTCCCAGCCAGGCAAAAGAAAAACCGCTTTGCCCCTGTCTTTCGCTCCATGGATGAAAATGGTCTGAAGATGCAATCGCGTCAAAGCCGGCCTGCTCTGCAAGAACGGCATAGCGGCTGAGCTCGCTCGGAGCAAACTGCTCGTGTGATGCATGGTAAGCAACTTGTATCATGGTATTAAAATTTATAAGGTTAAGTGCAGGCAATTGCAGCCTGCCCCGGGAACAACTTTGTGAGTATGAACAATAAAATTCTGATTCGGTTTAGCCTGATTTCCCTTAACCTGCTGCACCTATCTAACTTATTGCCAGCAGTTAAAAAACATACCGCAAGGGGAGTTCATTTCCATACATGATTAAAAAAATCTGAATGCCTTACCAAATAACAAACCAAAACGCCAGATTGGCTTTAGTAAGGTAAAACCGCTAATCCTTGTAAAACGATAGAGCTTAATTGGAAAGACTGGAAACCTGAAGACTATTATAGCATTAATTCAATAAGGACACAGTACCTGGGAGTTATGGACCCGGTTAAAAGTGTTTTTAAATAGAATCGCAGGCTGCTGTAAAATTCCGAACGCCATTCGGCTGAGTTGCAGCAGCTGCCGTACCGGGAGGTAAAACGCTGTAGTGATCAACAACAAACATGAATGCATCGAATCAAAAATTCCGGATCTTTACTTAACGCAAAGCGGATAGTCAGTGTGTTCAATATCAACGACAGTAAACACACTCTTTTAGGCAGGCACCTCCGGTACTACAAAGTAGAAATCTATCGCAGCAGGTATTCAAGACAACAGACCGGTACTTACTACCGGTCTGTTGTCAAAAGCTAAGGAGAAACTATTTCTTTTTACTCTTTGGCAAGCACTGTCTCGTTAAAACAACTGTTTTCAACAGAGATTCTCCTGAAGACGCAGTTACTTCCTCCAGGTATAATCCCGATGCGTTCACCACGGTTACATATACGGCCTTCCCTTCCTCGACGTTGATGTTGAGTGCCCTGGATATATGATGACTTCCAAGCCCTGTATTCTGAACGGTGATCGAATGACTTCCCACAGGAAGAGTATGAACGGAATAATTCTTATTTTTTACCTTACAGGTGAGTTCGCCGTCAATGTAGAAATTATACGGCACGGCAGAGCCCATATAGTTAAGTGAACGTATAAAATACACCTGCCCCATTTTATCCTGAGAGAAGGAGGGTAACGAACAAAGAGAAATGGCAAATGTGAGTGCAATCAGTTTTAAATTTTTCATAGTAAGCAATATAAGGTTATTAATAAGAAATGGCATTTTAATAACCGCTTCGGCCTGATAAATAATGCATCTTTTTTAAGAGTTGCGCCAGCGGTTTTGATGAATAAGATGAACAAAGATAGATCAAACCGACTGTAAGTTGTCCATCAGGTAAAAATTAAATATTATCTTAAATCAAAGAAATATAAACGACTGAGAATTGCAACGATAATTTAAAACATAATACATGAACAAATGGTTCCATTATCATGCCTTGATATTTTATGCTGCCTGAGATCAAATTGAAATAAGCCCCTCTTTATGATAAAAAATTACCTTACACTTATTCTGTTAAGTTGTTTTCTCTCATCTTGTGTCATTTTCAGGCCTCCTCCCAAAAGGACTTCTGAAATCCGCGTCCGCATCGACCTGATCCGGGTAAAAAATGACAAAGTAAACGTTGAATTAAAAGTCCCTGAGTTCCATTCGGACACAATTATATATCATTTCGCAAAAATTATCCCGGGCACTTACGCTATAGCTGACTATGGCCGGTTTATAGAAGGCTTAAGAGCCTACGACAAGTCGGGCGGATTTTTGCCACTAACACGGAGGGATTCAAATTCCGTAGTGATTCATAAGGCCCGGGAACTTGACAAGATCACTTATCTGGTAAATGACACCTATGATACAGAGAGCGGCGGGGATGTTTTCAGCTCCAAGAAAACCGAAATCTTCTCACCTGCCGGAACAAATATAGTAGCAGGAGAACAGTTTATGATTAACTGGCCGGGATATGTCGGATATTTCGACAGCTTCTCCGAAGTGCCATATCAGGTAACAGTGGTGCATCCCAAAGAACTGTATGGCACAACGGCCGAAGACGACACAGACCAGGCCGACACGTCAGACTTGTTCAATTTTTCCAGGTATGCGGATATGGTCGACAATCCGGCAATGTATAGTAAACCAGATACCTCCAGGTTTTATATAAATGATATGGAGGTAGTTTTAGGCGTGTATTCCCGGAATAAAAACGTCAACGCCAATAAACTTCGTCCGGCTCTTGAACGAATGATGAAAGCGCAGAAATCCTTTCTCGGAGATTTGAACACAACAAAGAAATATGCTGTAATTTGCTACCTGACCACAATGAAAGATGGAGATGCAAAAGGCATAGGCGCGTTGGAACACAATAATTCTACCGTGGCCGTTTTCAGGGAGTCTATGACCAGCAAGGATCTGATCAGCGTGATCAGTCATGAATTTTTCCATACGGTAACACCACTTAAAATACATTCTAAGGAGATCCAGAATTTTGATTTCAATTCACCCGAAATGAGCCGGCATCTGTGGTTCTACGAGGGTGCTACGGAGTATTTTGCCAACCTCTTCCAGGTGAACCAGGGACTGATTTCTGAAAACAGGTTTTTGGATCTGATGGCTATGAAAAAAGAAGGGGCCGGCGAATACAATGATAGTTTATCGTTCACTCTAATGAGCCGGAATGTTCTGGATCTGCAAATGAAAAAGGAATATCCGAATGTTTACCAGAAGGGTGCTCTGATTGCCATGTGCGTCGATATTCTGCTCAGGTCTGAAAGCGGGGGTAAAACCGGACTGCTGGACCTTGAAAGGAAACTTTCCGCTATATACGGGCCAGGTAAACCCTTTAATGATGAAGATTTCATTCCGGAAATAGCGAAGTTAGCTGGTAAACGAATAGGTGATTTTCTGAAAGACCATGTTGAAGGCGGGCGCCCCATAGACTATGACGAATACCTTAAAATGGCAGGTGTTCAATCCGTGGTAGTTCCTATGCCTGAACCTATCGTATTCTTATCGAATGAAACCACCTATATTTCCATAGATGATGAGAAGAAAGCTGTTGTAGTGGATATGCAGGATCAGAATAATTCATTTCTGAATAACCTGGGGCTTAAGGATAAAGATATACTGGTCAGGATGAATGATCTGCCATTTAACCCGGATGACGGATCTGAAGCATTGTTATTAGGTTACGATCTGGAAGAAGGCGCACCTGTAAAAATAGACATTATCAGGGACGGCAAGCCAATGGAGATTGAAGGGACTGTTAAGCTTAATTACGCTGAGGGGAACAGTTACCGGTTCGTAAATAAAGACAGGCAGCAACTAAAAGACTCCTGGCTCAGGAAATAATGTGATACACATCACCGGGATAATGATAACCGTCATTGTCTGCAAGCGGATATAGTGTCAATTTTACACTAACAAAATTAATGGATCTCAAATCCTTAAAACTATGAAAAAGTTAACATTTATGATCCTGTTAGCTGTTGCAACAGGAAACACTTTTGGTCAGAAATCAGAAGTTTTAAAAGCATTTGCCAAATATCAGATCGACGAAAGTATTCTTGATCCCGCTCTTAAAAAGAAGCCTGAGACTTATTCCTTCGACCTCAAATACACCTCCATTACTTCAGAAAAGGAAAAGGTTACTTTAGCCACTTATGACCCCTCTAAAATTGAGGCAGAAAGGTGGACAGTCGTGTCGGTAGATGGAAAAACCCCGACAAGTTCTGAAATAAAAACTTTCCGGAAAGAACACAGCCAGCCTTCGCGGACAGAAGGGAAAGTTGACGAAAGCAGTTACAAGACTGAAAAAGACGATGGCAATTATTTAACAGTCAGTTACAAACAGGACCCCGCCTCGTTACCTGCCGAAGCGTCATTCATGAAAGATTGCCGTCTATTTCTGACCATCAATGTTAAAACCAAACGGTTCGAGAAACTGGAGGCCATTAACGAGAAGCCATTAAAGATAAAAATACTTAATGCTCAAAAACTCGACCTGGCGATAAAATTTAAATATGATGAAGCAGAAAAGCGGTATTTTACTGAAAGTGAAGATTTAGACATCATTGTAAAGTTTTTAGGCAATCTGGTGCCGATTCAGACGCTCAGCGAATACTCCAACTATAAAAAGATCTGATTGGGATTGATTATTCCTCTCCCATTAAACGATCAAAGAACGAACGTTGGTCCGGCTTGCGGGAAGCCGGTTCCTGCCAGGCTACAGTTACCTTCCTGCTCTTGTAATTCTGCAATATGATTAAGTCTGCAACAGGATACATATGTTATGAAAAGCTTGATTTATTTCTGCCTTCTTTCAGTAATGAGCGTGCTCGTCTCTTCCCCGGTAATATATGCTCAGAAGCACCCGGGAGATACAGTTAAATCCGGCAGTGCTCAGGGCACTTTCGTGGAGCAGATGCAGCAGTTTGCAAAACGCTCGGCTAAAGAAAGTGCAGAGGAGTTTGCGGCAGATAAAGCTGCGATAGCGCAAGTCAGGATTTTTGAGAACATTAGGAAAACGATGCAAATGGCGAAGATTTATTTGCAGGCTGGATTGGATACTTCAGAAGTCAGGGCAGAACTTTCGCAAATACAGAAAGATTTCATCATTGCAGGCGACGGTGTCCTGACGAATAGAGGAACATCGCAAACGTTCCGGAACCTGACAGCAACATCCAAGATCGTCAGCGAACTACTCAATAAAACTACAGCCCGGAAGTTACAGGTAGATAAATATAAAGAAGGGCTCAACAACTATCGCTATCACCTCGACTCTTTGCTGAGTTTGCCGGATCTGTTCAGTTTCCCCAAGGATTCTGTAGTACTGGCTGAGTATATCCAACAATTAAGGGTCATTGCTTATCAGCTGCATCCTATAGACAGCTCTCTTAACCGGGCAGCCAGTAATGCTCAGAAATTAGCCAATGAGGTCAATCTAAAAGTGACTAATTTGCAGGTTAGCCTGGAAGAAATAGGGCTTCATCAGAAAAAGATGGGCAAGGGTGCGCTCGATAGAGAATTCCATAACTTATGGCAACCCTCAAGCGCTTATCGGCCTTTTAATCAGATCTTTGATCAAGCTAAGGCTAAAGGTCTGCTCACCCTGAAGTTCTATTTGCAAAATAATCTGGCTAAGCTTTCCAGCCTTATAGTTTTGTTTCTTGGCGTTCTCTTTTATCTGCGGTCATTGAAAGCAGCTTATATACGGCAAGAAATACTTTCAAAAACCTTTGACGGGCAACTTGTACTGAGGAGCCCGGTTGCAGCTGCCGTACTGATCGTCGTCTGCCTGTTCCAATTTATTTTCTTTTCGCCTCCCTTTTTGTTTAACGTGGTACTTTGGATTGCTGCAAGCCTGAGTTTAAGTGTCATATTCCGGGGATTTATTACCAGCTACTGGATGAAGGTATGGCTTACTATGGTATTCCTGTTTTTAATAGCCTCTTTAGACAATCTCATTTTGCAGGCATCGCGCAGCGAACGCTGGTTCATGCTGGCATTATCGGCTTCCGGAATTATTGCCGGTACTGTCATCCTGTTAGGCGGCCGTAAACCGGAACTCAAGGAGCGGCTGATCCTGGTGACCATCAGCATCATGATACTGGTTGAGTTCGCTGCAGCTCTGGCAAATCTGTTTGGACGTTACAATCTCTCTAAGGCACTTCTTATCAGCGGTTATTTAAACGTCGTTATCGCCATCCTCTTTCTGTGGACAGTCAGGCTGATAAACGAAGCCTTATATCTTGGATTCAATGTTTATACCCAACAGGACGCCAAATTTTCCTTTGTAAATTTTGATAAAGTAGGTAAGAAAGTTCCGGGAATATTTTATGTATTTCTTGTGCTGGGCTGGGCTATACTGTGCGGAAGAAACTTCGCTGGTTTCGATTACTTTTTCGATCCGTTATATAGTTTTTTAACGAAGGAGCGAACCCTTGGAAACTACACATTCAGCATCAATAATCTGCTGCTGTTTGTAATAATTATGGGCATCGCCGCCGTTGTTTCGAAAATAGTTTCGTTTTTTGCCTCAGACTGGCATTTCAGAGGAGACAGAAAACACCACAATGAAAAACAGGGATTAGGGAGCTGGCTGCTGCTGATCAGGATCTTCATTTTGAGCAGCGGGTTGTTTCTGGCCATAGCAGCAACAGGTATACCACTCGACCGTATAACGATTATATTGGGTGCTCTGGGTGTAGGTATCGGGTTTGGCTTGCAGGCACTTGTTAATAATCTGGTCAGCGGCCTTATCATTGCGTTCGAAAAACCTGTTAACGTCGGCGACATTGTGGAGATAGGCGGCCGGGGCGGTACAGTAAAATCTATCGGCTTCCGGAGCAGTATTATATCAACCTGGGAAGGTGCGGATGTTGTTATGCCTAATGGCGATCTGCTTAACGAGCATTTGATCAACTGGTCTCTCAGCGGTGGAAAAAGACAGATAATAGTCCCGGTCGGTGTTGCGTACGATACGCAGTTGAAAAAAGCCAAAGAGCTGCTGGATAAGTTATTAGAAGAATCCGAAGAAATTCTGAAAAGTCCCGCGCCGGCAGTACTGTATGAGAAATTCGCAGACAGTGCCATCGAACTTAAAATTATAATCTGGATAAGAGACTTCAGGGAGAGCGGAAAAGTCAAAAGCAATCTCATCATGACAATTACGGAAGCTTTCCGTGCAAATAACGTTACAATTCCATATCCGCAGCAGGACCTTTACCTGCATCCAACAGAACTGTTCAAAGAAAAAAAATAGATCATGTCTACATTAAAACTCATGGCTTTAGCCATCGTAATCATCCTATCGGGCTGCACCGCTGAAAGCGGCAGACAGACTCCGGCGCAAAATTCACCAGATCAGGATAGCAATGATTTAACAAAGACCGGTAAGTCGAAATCTGACAGCCCGGCCACCACTGATTCTGCAAAACAGGTTAGCCTTTTTCTTCAAAGATATTATGAGAATGACATCAAAGCCAACGTCCTGGATTCGGGTAGCAGAAGGTTCATATTCAGCACTTATGACCTTAATCAGGATGGGAAAAACGAAACTTTTATCGGGCTCAGGGGAATGTACTTTTGCGGCTCGGGCGGCTGCACAGCATTATTGCTGAATAGCGATTGGGAGTTGCTCACCAAGTTTACCGTGATGGATTTTCCACTGACTGTATCCACTGAGGCCACCGGAGGCTGGAAAAATTTAATCGTTCGGAGCGCAGGTAAGCTGCGGGAGTTGAAGTTCAATGGTAAAAGCTATCCATCCAATGCCAGTGTTCAGCCCGCATTTGGCGGATCGGCAGATGGCGGATATAAGTTGCTGGAAACACCCCGTGATGCGATGCAATGGTTGCGCTTTTAAACTGCGTAATGCCAGAAAACACCATCCGGGTACAGGAAATAAGTACACTTAATTAATTCTATTAAACACATAATTTACTCACATGAAAAGAACAATTTTTTTTATTGTCACTTGTCTGCTGGCAATAAACACCTTTGCTCAAACAGCAAAACAGAAAGAAGATATTATCGAAAAAATAAACGGAGAAGAAATGAAAGGACGTATCGTGAAGGTTTCAGACCAGGAGGTTACGTTCATTTATAGTGGTGAAACCGCGGAGTATATCATTGCGAAATCCGACATTGCAAAAATTTCGCACTCCAGTGGAAGAGTAGAACGCTTCAGCCAGACAGGCACTCCTGCCCAATTGCGGCAGAACGACCAGGTAAACATGTCTGCATCTCCGGCAGATCATCACAACAAGATCGCTGTGCTTCCCTTTACCTTTTTAATGGACAATCAGCAGGGCGCCAGTGCTGTCGGGCTGAAGGCACAGGAAGACACCTACGGCTTTCTCTCCAAACATTCAGCTGGTTACACTCTGTTAGATGCCCGGACCACAAATGCACTGCTTGCCAAGGCTGGTGTTACCGGTGAAAAAACTGCAAACTTCACTATAAAGGAAATCTGTGATATCCTTGGTGTCGAATATGTGATTGATGGAGTAATTACCCAGAACAGGAGTACTCAGACCAGCTATTCCAGTGATAATTCAAACACAAAAATCAAGCGGGACGGAAACAAGGACGTAAAAGGCGTTTCAACATACGGGGGCTCTTATACGAGCGCTTCACAACGTTACGATGTTTCCGTCAGTCTGCATATCTATATGGACAATAATGTCAGTATCTACAATCAAACTCATAAAGAATTTCTAGGCAACACTGACGGTTCTTACGGCAGTCCGCTTGAGTATCTGCTCAAGAGATGCCCCTTGTACAGGAAATAATTAACATCATTCACCTATATTATTCAACATATGAAACGCATCATCATTATTCTAGCTATCATGACATCTGTACCTTTCTGCGTATTCTCACAAAAAGGCATAAAGTACATACAAGTCTCCGGTCAGGCTGCAATACCTGTATCAGATCTGACAGACATTGTGAAAACAGGCTTCGGTTTTGCCGGAAAAGGCATATACGGTTTCAGCCTTAAGCCACAGGCGTTTACGCTGGAAGGCGGATATAACAGGTTTGCTGTTAAAGATCTCCCATCAGACGCCTCTGCCCACTATTCTGCCATTCCGGTGTATGCCGGTTACCGGGCAAACCTCAGTAACGTTGTGCTTGAATCTCAGGCTGGCGTATCCTTTAACCGCATTGCCGGTTCAAGCCAGGCAGGAAGTGCAAGTGCCAATCAAACCGCGTTCGGATGGGCCCTGAGTGCCGCTTATTTATATAAATCGTTCGAACTTGGAATCAGGTACCAGAGCTCCGAAGGTTCGAAAGATGTTTCGGTAATCCGGTTTCTGGGTGTTCGGCTGGGGTATAACATCAGTCTTTAGGTTTAAGCCAGTCGAATAGTCAAAGTAAGAGACGCTGTCCGCGATGGACAGCGTCTCTTACTTTGATTTGATACCAGTTAAAAAACGTACTGAATGGAAAACTGTTTGCCGGCACAAAGTGCCCGCATCGCAGATCTCCACAAAAAAGTCCCGGCAAAACGGGACTTCTTCATAACATAATAACAGGAAGATTTAAACAGCAGCGCCGCTGTTCGCTTCGCTCATAGCAATTTCTGTAAGCAGGTTATCTGTATCTTTTTCTTCCGCTAAGGTAGCCGACAATAATTCTTCAGCCTCGCTGTGTTCCATCAGTTTTGCATAGGTAACCAGACAGCCATAACTGGCAATCTCATAATGCTCCACTTTCTGGGCAGCTGAAATGAGCGCCGCATCCAGTACTTCCGGCTGATCCTGGAAACTTTCTACAATTTCTTCTGCTTCTTCTAACAGACCTTCCATTGCCTTGCACTTCTTGCCCCTGGCAGTAAGCCCAATGGAACTGAATACCTGTTTCAAACGCTCGATCTGTCCTTCAGTCTGTGCGTAATGGGTATCAAAAGCAGTCTTAAGCGTTTCACTTCCTGCGGCGGCTGATAGTTTTTTCAATCCTTTCAGCAATTGTCTTTCCGCACCTAAAATATCTTTCAATTCGTCGACGAATAATTCGTGCAGGTGGCCGTTAGGCATGTCCTGATTTTTGTTCTGTGTTGCCATAATTTAATTTTTCAAAGGTTATATAAGAACAACCTAAACCGGCTAAGGTTTTGATAAACCACAACACAGATACAAAAAGCATTCAAACCGAAACCAGCCATGAACTATTATCAGAACCGATGAGCGGTCCTGAAATGACAGCCTGCCTGCAGCAGCAGCCAACTACTGACCGGCAAAAAACCTGAGCCTTTGCCCGAAAGCGCCAGGGCAGCAAGGGAGTCTGCAGAACTCTCACGCGCCTGTAATACAGGGAGGTCCTGAAGGCCGGAGGCGAACCTTGTTCTTGGGTTCGCCTCCGCGATTGACAGTTATAATTCTGCTACCAGGCTTTACATTGCCATTAATGATAAACTATAATGGTGTTTTAAAAATAGGGTTTGGCCATTTCATCGGCCTTTGCCAGGTTTTCAGCACGTGTACTTATATCGGCTTGATCCAGGGCTTCCTTAAGTGTATGTTTATCGAGATCCTGACAATAAGCAGGCATGCCTGGCTGCTGTTTCCACGACTCAGAAAGTGCCCCCCCGTCGATGGCATCGAAACCTATTTCATCAATAAGTTTCATCACGACTTGCTTTTGCTGTTCATCATTGCCAGCAACCGATAGAGCAATCCGGTTTTGACTTCCGGCAGGCATTGCTTTTGAAGCTAAACTGGGTGCAACAATATTATTAAAAGCCTTGATAACTGAGTGGTTCAATACTTTTGACACCCATTCACTATCTGTGAGCCCACCCTCGATGTCGGGATTCTGACCATCACGCGAAGGATAATAATTGCCTGCGTCAATAATAATAGCCTTTGAGGCAGACAACACATTTACAGGAAGCTTAACGATTGCCTTAGCGGGAACCGCAATGATCACTAAGTCTTTTGCGCCTGCCGCCTCTTCTGCTGTAACAGGCCTGGCACCAGTTTTACCAGCTACCCCGGTCAGTGACTCAGGTCCACGTGAATTTCCAATGTTGACACTATGACCTAAAGCGGTCAAATATCCGGCAAGTGCGCTGCCAATATTACCAGAACCAATTATTCCTATTTCCATAATATATTTAGTTTATTTATAATTTTTTTTATCACGGCGATCAATTCCATGCTGACCGGAGGCCGCGGTCTTGGCTTGACAGCGTTTTCACTATAATCAGCCCCACATCATCACCACTCGATGTGATCGCATTCCAGCCAGCCCGGCGGTGACTCTGTTATAAATATAAAGCCCGGCTGATACGCAGGCCGTATGCAGCATCAGGATTTGCTGTCGGACTTGACATACGCTCCATTATAGCTGCTACAGCCAGATCCCTGCGTTTAGGCAAACGTTCTCTTTCCGCGGTATTGATCACAACCTCAAGTTCTTTCAAAGTAAGATCTGTACAGTAGGCCGGTGCGCCCGGTTGCTGCCTCCATGAATCGGCCAGAGAGCCTGTATGAAAACTATCAAACCCGGTATCATTTACTAACGCCTCTGTTACTGCCTGATCAATGTTACGATCTGTAGCTATGGGAATGGCAATACGGTCGTTACTTCCGTTTGGCTTTCCATTTACAATAAGTGAATGCGAACCAATAGCGTTCCAGGCTTTAGCGACAGGGCGCCCCAATTGCTCCGTTACCCACAAACTCTCTACTTCTCCTGCTTCAATGCGATCGATTTTACTGTCGCGTGCAGGATAATAATTAGATGTATCAATAACGGTTGTTTCTTCGGGCACGTCAGTAAAAAGCGGTGCAATATCCGGAATGCGGTTTAAAGGGATGGACAAAATAATTACTTCTCTATCCTGAACCGCCTGCGCAGATGTAGCTGCTGTAGCTCCAGTCGCAAATACGGAGGCATCTATATTTTCGGGACCACTTGAATTAGCCACTATTACTTCATGGCCCGCTTTTGCTAATTTCAATGCCAGTGTCTTTCCAATATGACCTACTCCTATAATTCCAATTTTCATATTTAATAAATTATATAATATTTGCAAAGATAGGACTAACTACTTTCCTTTGTATAGTGCTTTCCTAAAGGAAAGTGAATAAAATAAACCGAGAAATGGCGGAGAAAAAAAAAGCATATTGCCCCTGTATAGAAACAGTAATACCAGTGAGGGACGCTCTTGATGTGATTAACGGCAAGTGGAAACTTCCCATCATAATCTCCATTAGTATCGGCAATGATAGGTTCACAGATATTCAGGACAGCATTCCAGGCATTACGCCTAAAGTTCTGGCTAAGGAATTAAAAGAGCTGGAACAGCATAAATTAATCAAGCGCCATATCATAGAAGGATATCCGGTCAAAATCTCCTATAAGGCAGAGCCATATGCTGACACTTTAACGCCCATTATTTATGCGCTCAAAGATTGGGGCTTAAAACATAGAATAGTAGTAACCGGTAAGGACGCATAGTGATGTAAGCATTTGTCTGAAACCCGCGAATGAAAACAATGGACTCTGCCAGATCATTACAGGCCTGTCATATTCATGCTATAATCACTTTACTTAGGGAAATAACTATACAAAGTAAAGCAACCATCATTAACTTTGCAATTAAGTTCATCAAGCATCAATGTGATCAGCCCTGCTGATATTTACTTGCTGAACAGTATCAAACAACTTTCATATGCATCATCAAAATATTGCTTATTCAGTTTTGGAACTGGCGCTCGTTCCGCAAGACAGCACCGTTAAGCAGACCCTCAACAACTCACTGGCTTTAGCTAAAGAAGCTGAGGCCCTGGGCTATAAACGCTATTGGTTTGCCGAACACCATAATTCGGCCTATGTGGGCAGCAACGCCCCCTCGCTGCTTATCGGTTACGTGGCAGAAAACACCCGGACTATCAGGGTTGGTTCCGGTGGCGTAATGCTGCCTAACCACTCCCCGCTCGTTGTAGCAGAACAGTTCGGTACCCTCGCCCACTTATATCCCGGCCGCATTGATCTGGGACTTGGCAGGGCGCCCGGTACAGATACGGACACGGCACAGGCGATCCGGTCAGACTTTATGCGGGCAGCACATGCCTTTCCGCAGGAACTTGCTAAAATCCAGCATTACTTTTCAGAAGCTAACAGCAATTCCAAGGTAAGAGCCGCTATTGCGGAAGGCACTGATGTTCCGCTCTATATCCTTGGTTCCAGCACCGATAGCGCACATTTAGCGGCAGCAAAGGGACTGCCCTATGCATTTGCCAGTCATTTTGCCTCCACCCATTTACTAAATGCGCTCGATATTTACCGGAAGGAGTTTCAGCCTTCTGAATTCCTGGACAAGCCATATACAATTGCGGGGGTAAACGTATTTGTCGCAGATACGGATGAGGAAGCTGAAAGACTGTTTACCACCCTGATCAGGATGTTTGTGGGTGTATTAACAGGGAACACAGAAGCCTTACAGCCGCCCGGTGAAATGACCGGCGATTTAAAAGAACTATTAAAACATCCTACCCTGCAGCAAATGCTCAAATATTCGTTTGCCGGAAGTAAGCAAACCGTCAAAGCGCAGGTGCAGGCATTTTTAAAAGAAACCCAGGCAGATGAGTTGATTATTGCATCGGCGACGTATAGTCCCGAAGACCGGATTAAATCGACTAAACTCTTTGCTGAAGTAATGAGGGAGATTAATGGAGAAAAACAAGGTTAACTCCATTTAATCTTACTTGTCTTTCATCTCACTGATCACTTTTTTCCGGTGCTGGATGCCCCAGGCAGCGATCACATCGATGATGGGTGTAAGAGAATGACCGTATGGCGTCAGCTCATAAGCTACTGTAATGGGCTTAGTATTCAATACAGTTCTCTTCACCAATCCATTTACCTCCAGGTCCTGCAGCTCTTTTGAGAGCATCTTGGCGGCAATGCCGTCAATAGTTCCCTTAAGCTCCATAAAACGCCGCGTACCAAAGCTCAGCGCGCCGATGATACGGATCTTCCATTTGCCATTTAAAATATCCATCGTGTCACGAATGGCCAGGTGATGTGCTGAACATACATCATGATCAAGGTCTTCTTTGTTTACTGTTGATTGCATAGTTTCCTTAGGGTAACTGGTTTCTTTTAGTAAACCCATTACAAATATAAACCAACGTGATCATATTTTTGATGCCGATAAATAACTTATACAAAATGAAAGCACTTAAAATAACGTATCGGATCACGACCGCCCTTGTTGTACTGGGCATGCTGGCCTCTTTCTTTAATTACTTTTTTAACCCTGCTCTTAAAACAGGCTACGCACATATCGGATTTCCGGACTGGTTCCGGGTAGAGCTGGGTATTGCCAAACTGCTGGGTGCATTGGCTTTAGCCATACCCATGATCCCGTTACGCCTGAAGGAATGGGCTTACTTCGGCTTCTTTGTTAACTTTTTTTCTGCCATCCTGGCTCATTATGCTGTTAATGACCCTTTCGTGAACCTCATCTCGCCATTGATCATGCTGTTTCTCTTGATCGTTTCTTACCTCACTTTTCACCAGATAATCGTCAGATCAGCGCCTATTAAAACAGTACCGCATCAGCGCTGATCTGGCGGCAGCGGGTTGATGATATCAAACAAGTACTTGACCGGTTAAATGAAACAGAATAGGGTTCCGGCACTCCTGATTTCAGCAGCCGCTTGTCTGTTAAATTAATTGAAACATTTTCATTTGTTCGTCCTTAATAATTTAGTCATCTATCTAAATTATTATTGTCTATGACAGTCAGCGATTTTATTATTCAGCGGGTACAAGACTGGGGAGTTGAGCGCATCTTCGGTTACCCGGGAGACGGAATTAACGGAATTTTAGGCGCGTTAAACAGGGCGGAAGATAAAATCAGGTTTATCCAGACCAGACACGAAGAAATGGCTGCCTTTATGGCTTGTGCTCATTCTAAATTTACAGACGAGGTTGGAGTTTGCCTGGCAACTTCCGGTCCGGGCGCTATTCATCTATTAAACGGACTTTATGACGCAAAACTAGATCATCAGTCGGTAGTGGCAATTATCGGGCAGCAAAAGCGGACCTCGATGGGAAGTAACTATCAGCAGGAAGTCGATTTGCTCAGTTTGTACAAAGATGTGGCATCAGAATATGTACAAATGATTACTGATCCGGCGCAAGCCAGGCAGGTAATTGACCGGGCCTTTCGCATTGCTAAAGCAGAAAGGACTGTTACAGCAGTGATAATTCCCAACGATGTGCAGGAAGAAAAAGCGGTTGAGGAGCCGCCACGAAAACATGGGAACGTTTTTACAGGGATTGGCCACTCTAAAGCTCATCTTATTCCATCGCAGGAAGAACTGCAACAGGCGGCTGCTGTGCTGAATGAAGGGCAAAAAATTGCGATACTGGTTGGCGCCGGTGCTTTCAGTGCGGTTGACGAGGTGAAGCAAATTGCTGAATTGTTAGGCGCAGGTGTAGCAAAAGCGCTTCTCGGAAAAGCAGTTTTGCCGGATGACCTGCCCTATGTGACAGGTTCCATTGGTTTATTGGGAACCAAAGCCAGCTGGGAACTGATGGAAGGATGCGACACCCTTTTAATGATCGGAAGCAGTTTCCCTTATTCCGAATATTTACCTGAGCCAGGGAAAGCCCGGGGCGTCCAGATTGATATTGACGGAAAAATGCTTAGTCTTCGCTACCCCATGGAAGTTAACCTTCTTGGTGATAGCAGAAGCACATTGCAAGCCTTAATTCCCTTACTTGAACATAAAGAAGACCGATCATGGAGGCAAACCATTGAACAGCATGTTACGGAATGGTGGAAAACTGTTGAGGACAGAGCAATGCAAACTGCCGACCCGATAAATCCGCAAAGAGTATTGCAGGAGTTATCTCCAAAACTGCCGGATGAATGTATCATTACCGCTGACTCCGGGACTTCGGCTTTCTGGTTTGCAAGGAACCTCAAAATCCGGGAAGGAATGCTTGCTTCTCTTTCAGGAACGTTGGCTACCATGTGCCCGGCTGTCCCTTATGCGATAGCTGCAAAATTTGCTTATCCATCACGTATCCCAATTGCCATAGTGGGAGACGGCGCCATGCAAATGCTTGGAATGAACGAGCTGATCACCATCGCTAAATATTGGAAAGAGTGGCCCGATCCCCGGTTGATCATTATCGTTTTGAATAATCGAGACCTGAATATGGTGACCTGGGAACAGCGGATGCTGGCCGGAGAGCCAAAGTTTGAAGCCTCACAAAATATTCCTGATGTGCCTTATGCTGAGTTTGCAAAATTACTTGGTTTGCAGGGGTTGCGAATCTCCAGCCCTGACGATGTAGGAAGCGCTTTGGATAAGCTTTTAAGCGCTGACAGGCCGGCCGTTCTGGATGTGATTGTAGATCCAAACGTCCCTATTGTGCCAGCTCATGTAGATATGAGCCAGTTGGCGATGTTTAACAAAGCTTTATTAAAAGGTGACCCGGAAAGCAGGTCTGTTATTCGTCAAACGATAAAAGAAGTAATGCAGGGAGGTGTGGCTTAGCTCCACCTCTCCTTGCCACATTTTAAACAGCATGCTTGTTCGCAATTGTTTTAATACCTGTTGCCGGCATCTCCCCCATGGGCACTAACAGCCCGGTTAGGGATAGTTATTTCTGCCTGTAAAGTTTTCATCCGCATAAATTTCAGAAACTCTTAAGGCTTTAATATAAGCCAGACCGGATAATGATCCGACATCTCATCAGTAAGCTCATCATAAATAACCTCTGCACCGTCAACTTTCTTTTGCAGTATTCTATTCATCCAAATATAATCAATCCGTATTTTCGACTTAAATGCAGCATCGTATTTTTTGGTTGGCATAGTATAATTAAAAGCTTTACTTAATAAATTCACCGCATCCCGGTAACCGTGCCGCTCCATTTCCGCAGTAACAGAATAATCAAATCTTCCCTTATTAAGATTTCTTATTTCAGGATTAACCACTTCTCTTTTCACTTGCGCCGCCAATGCCCCCATCGTATAGTTTACACTATCTCTCGCCTGATAAGAATTAAAATCTCCTGCAATTATAACCGGAGTAGTTTTTGGAAATAAAGCTGCATGAGCCAAAACCTGACCGACTTCTAAAAGGCGCTTTTGATAAACGAATGGAGACAAATGGACGGCAAAAACCCTTATGCCTTCAATATTTGCAGAAATATATCCATGCCACATATTGTCCATTACTTTTTGAACATCCACAATCGGATAACGTGATGTAATGGCAACGGAATAACCCGTCTCTTTCGCAATCACAGCATAAGGATGGCCGTATGTATATGCAAAAGATTCCAGAGAGCGCTGCGTAAACCCGTTCATTTCCTGGAAAAAAATAATATCGGGATCTTTCACCTTAACCCAATTCACAAACCGCTTCATGTTAAGTGAATCAGACTGTAGTCCTTTCAGAACATTATAACTAAGTACTTTCAAGGGTAATTTCTGCGCATGGCCGGCAAAATTTATGGTGAAGACGATTGCCCCCACCATAATTAAATAACTAAATCTTAACATACTACCAATTTGGATTCTGGGTAATTGCACGGTTTACCGAAATCTCTCCGCTCGGGATTGGAAGCAACAAATGACGTTCAGAAGTATTATCGCCCGCAATAGCACCATAAGCGAAGCTTCCACCAGCAGCTTTAAACTGAGCTGCTACTTCTTTCATACGCGGTACATAGATGCCCCATCTGATCAAGTCCAGCCTCCTGAAGGATTCAAAGCACAGTTCCCGGGAACGCTCATCCTGAATCATTGCTCTAAAAGCAGCCTGACTTAAACCAGCCGGAATATCAGCCAGAGAGCCAGGTACATTCAAAGGTAAATTATATGCTCTTCTTCTCACCATATTCACTGCGTCATAAGCTTCTGCAGACGGACCGCCATTAACCTCATTGTCGGCCTCTGCCAGCATAAGCAATACATCCGAATACCTCAGTAAAGGATAATTGATCGGAGTATAATTTTTATCTTTCGGTGTCAGTGTCTCATAAGAACGCCTCCATTTAGCAGCATTTCGATCATAAATTCTGTTAGCAGCCAGGTAAACTCTTTTTGCATTAGCATCATAGGTGAACTTTCCACAGTTCCAATCCCTCCTGGTATCTCCATTAGCATAAAGCCTGTATAAACGTTCCGTTATCCTCAAATTTCCATAACAATAACCTGTATCAGCAAAGTTGCTACCTGTAAACCTCAGTCCTATATTATTTCCAACACGTCCGTTAGATACATAACCATCGGTACGGTTGCCTTTTTGCTCAGACTCCCACATCACTTCCCGTACATCATACTTATCCTGAGATTCGTTAACAAATAATTGTGTATACCCACTTACATTGTCGCCGTCTGCTTTTCCTGTGATGGTGGTGATCAGCGTATGCTCACCCGAGTCTTTGACCCGCTTTGCCCATTTCAACGATTCGGCATACATACTCTTATCCTGTACAGGATAACCTGCCATTGTGAGACAAACCCTCGCAAGTATACCCTGAACAGTAGTTTTACTTACCCTGCTTGCATAATTAAACTGCTTAAAAGTGAACACTTTACCTTCCGCTTCAGTCATATCCTTGATAATCTGTGCATACACATCCCGATCTGTAGCTCTGGGAATGGAAATATTGTTAACGTTGGTAGTCGGTTCAACTTTTAAGGGCACACCCCCATAGTAACTTACCAGAATAAAATAATAATACCCTCTCATAAACAAGGCCTCACCAAGAATAGCCTGTCTTTTAGCTTCGTCCATCTTTGCCAGATTAATATTGGCGATTAGTCCGTTTGCCCGCTCAATCCCAATATAACATTGCTGCCAAAGGTTGTTGACATCTATACTCGTGAAGTCGAAGTTGTTTACCCAAACTCCTGTGGTGCTGGAAACCGCCGACCGGAAGTGCTCATCTGTTCCTGCGCCGATCTGATTCCACAGGGCATCTCCATACATGGACGCTGTAGAGAGCGGATTGTAAACTCCTGCCAAAACCTTAAGCAGGTTTTCTTCCGAATTGTAATAGTCTGCAGTAGTTTGAAAATCTGTAGGCTTGGTATCCAAAAATTTCTTGCATCCGCTGAGGATCAGCACGATTACGATCAGTATATAGGAAATCTGTAATTTCATGACTAGTTGTATATGCGATTTAAAAAGTTAAGTTTACGCCAAGCACCATAGTTCTGGCCCTTGGGTATGCTGAAAAATCAAAACCTGGTGTCAACGCAGAATTGTATGTGTTCACCTCGGGATCTGAACCTGTATATTTAGTCCAGGTGAGCACGTTCTGTGCAGAAGCATAAACTCGCAGATTCGAATTTTTCAAGATCCCTGCAGCTGATTTTGGAAGTGTATATCCAAAAGCCAGAGTTTTTAACCGCAGGAAAGATCCGTCTTCAATAGTTCTCGAAGAGTAACCACCACCATAGAAACCGTTTGTACGGTAGTTGTTGCTTCCGGTATTTTCAGGAGTCCAGCGATCACTATAAGAAGCCAGCTGATTCAGATAATTTTTGTTGAAAGCATTTCCTTCAAACACCAGACGATTGATATTTTGTATGTCATTGCCATACGACCATTGAAAGAACAGATTCAAATCAAAATTTTTGTACTTCAAAGTGTTATTAAAACCGCCGGTATGAATAGGCAATCCTCTCCCGATCACCGTGTAATCTGAAGCATTTACTACTTTGTCGCTGTTCAGATCCTTATATTTAATATCACCTGGCTGAATCCTGTCTCTTGTATTGCCATTGGTAGGCACATCGTCTCTGAGGATAGCTTTGCCTGCAGCATCCAGGGTAAAATCGCCAGCCTGATAAACTCCGTCCCATACAAATCCATACATATTACCTACAGGTTTTCCGACCTCAGATATATAGGCGGGCAAACTCTGCCAGTTATTATCCCACATAATAGCACTGGTCAGTGATTGCTGCCCTTCGGTAAGTTCAAGTACCCTATTTCTATTGAACGATATGTTAAAACTTGCATTCCATTTGAAATTATGTGTAGCCACAGGGGTACCGGCAATAGTAATCTCCAGTCCCTCATTTTTCATACTTCCAATATTCTTAAAGGCACTGTTATACCCTGAAGAAAATGGCAAACTCGCGTTTAGCAAAAGGTCGTATGTTTTCTTGCTGTAAACGTCTGCAGTAAGCGATAAGCGGTCTTTAAAGAATCCAAGATCCAAACCAAGGTCAAACTGACGTGTCGTTTCCCATTTCAAATCATCATTAGAGGGCGTTAACGGGATAATCGCACTTTGATAATTATTGTTGAATATATAGGTATTGTTAATCGGGAGTCCGTATGAAGCCAGATAACTATAGTCTCCCACGCGGTTATTTCCGGTCAAGCCAAAACTCGTTCTGATTTTAGCATCCGAGATTACCCGTAAGTTCTTCATAAAACCCTCGTTAATAATCCTCCACGATAGCGCCGCAGAAGGAAAATATGCCCAGCGGTTATCCTTCGGGAATTTAGATGAACCATCCGAACGGTAACTCGCTGTCAGATAATACTTAGATTTATAATTGTAGTTGATTCTGCCCAGGTAAGACATAAGACGCCAATTCGAGGAAGTAGCCATCGTACGTACGGGTAATAAATTACCTTCGTCCAGACCACTTAAGCCTAAGGCCTCGTTGGGTAAATTGGAGGCCCCGAATTGATAAGCCGCGGTTTTACCCCCCTGCTCCGTTATACCCACTACAATATTGAAGTTATGATCGTCTGCTATGGTTTTGGTCCAGGTTAGCGTATTTTCATTTAACCAGGAATTGTTTTCCCGGTGTTGTATATATCCATTTACTCCATATGAAGAACCCCATGTAGTTCTGGTATTACCATACAAAGTATTGGAGTTATTAAAAGCGTCAAACCTGCCCTGAGTACTAAAAATACCCCCGGTTACTCTCAAAATTAATTCAGGAAGGAAAGCGTACTCTCCATATGCATTGGCCATAAGATTACGCGTTGTTGTATTCCTCACCAGGTTTTGCTGGTTAATTATCGGATTAATCCGATAATCTGAGGTCAGGTCAACTGATGGGTCAAACAACTCGTCCTCAATACCCGACTCGTCACGCTGTGTATTTACAGGCCTGGAACCATAAACACTGTACAGTAAAGTAGTAGCCAGGTTACCTCCCGACTCGGAGGGGCTGATACCACTTTTTAACAAATAGGCATAATTGGCGTTTAAACCAACCTTAAGCTTTGAATTTACAGTCTGATCTACTACAGCCCGCCCCTGATATCTTTTATAATATGAATTGATGATCACTCCGTCCTGATCATTGATGGATCCAGACAAGGAGTATCGTGTTTGCTGACTCCCTCCACTTAGTGATAAGGAATAATTTTGGAATGGCGCGTCACGCAGCATCATGTCCTGCCAGTCTAAACCTTTAATATTCTTATAGTCTTCAAGGGCACGTCCGTCAGAAAGATATAAAGCTGCAGGTGCTAAAGTATCGGTTAAACTTGGCGTCCGTTCGATCTGGTACTTAACGAACTCATAAGGATTCATTAACTCAAGCTGGTTAATAGTGCGTTGTGTTCCATAATATGCGCTGAAATTCATTACCGGCGCGCCTGTTTTCCCCTTTTTTGTAGTCACCATTAACACTCCATTTGCACCTCTGGCACCGTAGATTGCAGTGGCCGATGCATCTTTCAGGACTTCGATGGATTCGATGTCATCAGGATTAATCATATTCAGATCCGGATTTTCAGTAGGAAATCCATCGATAACAATTAAAGGAGAATTATCCTGCGTAATAGAGTTATTTCCCCTGATCACAATATTACTGGAACTGCCGGGCTGACCGTCAACCGAACTTACCTGAACACCTGCTACTCGTCCGGCAAGAAATTCTTCCATTGACCGAACGGGTGCATTTTTTGCGTCGTTAAGGTTAACCTTACCCACAGAACCGGTAACATCAGCTTTTTTCACCGTCCCATAACCAACTACAACTACATCCTGTAACAAGGATATGCTGCTATTAAGACGAATGTCTATCGTAGTACGGCCAGCAACCTGCACCTCGCGAGTATCAAAGCCAATGTAATTAAAGGTAAGCGTCGCATCAGCGTCTGCTCTTAAACGGTAACCACCATTCAGGTCTGTAACTGTTCCTGTTTTGGTGTTTTTTACCAGTACAGAAACTCCTGGTAAGGAAGCACCTGTAGCGTCTCTGACCACCCCTTTAATTTCGATTTCCGTTGCAGTCTGTCGAATTTCAGCAGTAGTTACTGCAGGGTCACTCTGCTTTGCTATAACTACTACATTGTCTACCATATAATAAGTCAGCTTGTATGGAGTTAACAGTTCAGCAAGAACTTTCGCAAGAACTTCGCCCTTTGATACCTGATTAACCAATACTGAACGGTCTACCAGCTTTTGGCGGTAAGCAATCTTCACACCCGTTTTTTCAGATAACTCATCAAGTGCATCATCCAGTCTGACCTGACTGAAGCTGATATTAACTGGCATTTTAGTAAGCTCCTGACTATAAATTGGCTCTGCAACAGTGATAGAACAAAGACAAAAAATCAAACTGTTGATAACAACACCGTATTTCATAAAAATTAAGCAATGGTTTACTACTCTATTGGAGCGTAGCATTTTTTTCATATGTTTATTCAATTAAATTGTTATTGAGGTGCCGCCTTTGATTCTCAAGGTCGCGGGGCGGTACCCATTTCATTTAGATTCCGTTCTGCTTCCTGCAGAGCGGATTTTTTTTTCATTTGTTCAGACTGCCATATCTCCTATTTTTACCTGGATACATTATTAAATTATTGACATAAGACACCTGTAAGATGGTACTGTCCATTTTTGTAGGATAGTTGTCCATTTACCAGCTGCGCCAACACGCGCATTACACGTTCTAAGGGTTCTTTGTTAAAATTGGCGGTAACCGGACAGTCCAACTCCGCATCTGTTCTAATGGTGATTCCATAATGACGTCCCAGCCGCCTGACTACCTCGCTAAGTTCGACCGACTTGAATATCAGGTTGCCGTCTTTCCATGCAGCTGCATCTGCCGGTCTGGTCTTATTCTGAACTTTCATGAATTGATGCAGGGCCTTTTGATAAACAAGCTCCTGATTAGATTCCAGAAAATGCACTTTCCCTACAGCCGTCTTACTAACGGTCCCACGCTCATAAACTGCAACTTTTCCTGATAAGACGGTGACCTTGATCTGCTGATCCTGAGGGTAGGAGCTCACATTGAAACTGGTTCCTAAAACCTGGGTAACCATCGTCTCTGTATGTATCAAAAATGGCTTCTCAGGATCATGTTTCACATCAAAATAAGCCTCACCCTCAAGTTTCACCTCTCTCTTTTCAGAGCTAAACTGTTCCGGGTAGCTGATGGAACTTCCGGCATTAAGCCATATTCGGGAACCATCAGGCAAATCAATTTTAGTAAGCTCCCCCGGTGCAGAGATCTTTTCAAGCTTTGCAACCGTTTTCGGTTCGGTAAATGATCTGGGAGAAATAAAAATTACATACGTAAGCGTAACAATCAGACAAGCCGCAGCCACCATTCTAAACGCCAGGTTATACCGTTTATAAAAGCTTTCGGCCGGGGGGCAGGATTGAGACTGAGCAAAAAAGTGTTCATGGAAGTTGTACTTCATCTTTTTTTCAATCTCCTTCTGTTCATCTTCGCTGTCAAAAACTTTTCCGTCTGACAAATCCAGCTGACTTAGCCAGCGCGCGAAGATTTCCTTATCCCGCATTTTAGCATCATCATTAAATATCCTTTTGAAAGATGTTGTAAATTCCCTTTTATTCCGCATTCAATACATTAAAACGCAGAACCCAAAAAGTACCAGAAAGAAATCGTTAAGCTTACATTAAGATAATGTTAACCATATTATGAAAAGCATATGGGCAGTCGGTAAGTTGTTCTGATCGACGATAAGTCTGATCCGGGAAAAAGCATTACTTATCTGATTTTTAACTGTTTGAGGTGCAACACCTAACTGATCAGCGATTTCATTGATACTGAACTGCTCAGTTCTGCTCATCAGGAAAATTTGCTTCATTTTATCCGGCATGTCCTCAATGGCCTGATAAATCAGGTCAAGCAGTATTTCAAACTCCATTGCACTTTCCTTCATAGTGAGCGAGTCAAATGAAACATCGGCTTCCTGGGCCTGAACCAGGAACTGCTGAAAATTGTAATAATGTTTTTCCTGAAATCCGCGGCTTCTAAAGTAATTGGAAAGTTTAAAAAGTACTGCAGTCCTCAAATAATTCTTAATCGGGATATTGATGATGAGTTTTTCACGTTTGTCGTAAAACTCCAGGAAAACATTTTGAGTTAAATCAAATGCATCGTCTTTACTCGCTGTTTTTTGATAAGCGATACTGTAAATGTATTTCCAGTGCCGTTGGTAAAGTTCTGTGAACGCTGGATAATTTGAGTCTTTTATTAATTTAAACAAGTCGTGATCTGCGGTCCCTTTCATCGCGGGCTAAATTACCGCAGCCGTGTTAACAGTGTGTTAAGAAGTACAAGTTCCGGAACTTACAGTTTCAACGGACCAAACCGACTAAAAATAACCACTCCAAATACTTAGCAGATCCGGACGGAGGGTTGTACTATTTTATCTCGGTTATCTTAAAAAAACTAATTCTGCCGTGTACTTCATTAGTTTGACCGGTAGGTACCGCAGTAGCTATCAGCTGGTATTGCTCGTCAACGCCGCCAACCTGCACAATAGCATCGGCACTCACTGAGCTGAAGCCGTTAAAAGTTGTAGGCAGGGCGAGCCCCTCGTTACCTACCAAAACAGAACCAGATACTTTACGCCATTGATAGTAGATAAACGACCCCGAAGTACTAACACCACTCATGCCAATTTCTGCATGCAGACTATAGTATTTTCCGGCTTTCAGCACAACCGTTGAAGTATTAGGGCTTGTCAGATTTGATATTGGATCAACAGAACCGGCAATCCATATCAGTGTATTATTGGCTACACCCTGAACGGAACTAAAGCCCCCGATTTTTCCGAAAAACATTCCGGGTATTTGTGCAGTAGTGGAAGGATTATTAGATCCGACAATGTCTACTGCTGTGATAGCAGCCGCATTTAACACTACGTTACCCCCTGCAGCAATGGCCAGTACAGTGCTCGTATTACCATATAGAGTATTACTGAAAGTATAACCCGAAGGTAAGGTTACTGTAACGGTTGCGGCACCTGTGTTTTGAATGGTTACGTTTTGTTTTATGGGTAATTCAGCAGCGGTAAGCGTCCGGCTGGCTGATAATGTAACTTTAGAACTGGGGAAAACCGGAACTGAATTAACTGTCAGTCCATCTGAAGCCATGTTCACAGAAGTTGTTCCTGCGGCATTGGTCAGAAAACGATAACCGCCTGCAAAACGCATGGTCATCGAATTATCAGTTAACGAAGTGATTGGGGTTGTGTTTGCACGGTCTCCGATTACAAATGAACCGGAATTCGCAGCAGTCGCATAATTACCCAAAGCTGTGCTGTAGTCCGCTGTAGAAGAGACAAGTGTTCCTAAAGCCAGGGACTGCGTATTCGTAGAAGTTGCCTCATAGCCCAAAGCGATTGAGCGTAATCCACTTGCTTTACTTCTCAGCCCCCCGGCAAAAGCTTCATAATTCGAAGCGATACTTTCGCCTCCGTAAGCAAAACTATTCAACGATGTTGCCTGTGTTCCACGTCCTATGGCAAAAGCGTTAGCTCCGGTAGCCAGTGGAGCAATACCTGACGTATTCGATGACTTTGCCGCGAAGTTTGACTTTATATAATCCGGAGTAGCCAACAAAAACCATTGTGTAGTATTCCAGATATAAAGCCCGATACCTTGTAAGCCATTTGATTTAGTGGGGTCTGAAGTGTAAACTTTATTCGCATTTGTATTATAGACGATCATCCCGTTGGAAGGAAGAGCCGTGCCGCTGGTGCTGTTCAATAAAGCAACGCTGTCTGTTAAACTAATTCTTGGAGGAAGAAAACCCCGGTTGGTACTTTCTATTTCGAGCATTGATCCTTCATCAGGTGTTCTGGAGCCTGAGCCGGTGCCTATTTTAGCCTGGCCATATACAAACCCCATCCCCATTCCTGCAAGACAGATAATCAGACATATATTAAATTTAAATCCGGAATTAAAGCTTGTAAATATTTTTCTTGATAGCGTTTTAATATTCATTTTAGTCTTCGACAGGTATCTCACAATTAAAATCTGCTTGTTTACGCTTAAGAACAGATTTAGGTTGCCTAAAAGTTATGCGTACGTATGTTGCGGATATTTCGCTGTCATGTGGCTTGGTCCTGGGAAAATCGCCGGCTGTTACCTCATTGCTGACCGAAACACCGATCTGGGCAATTTTCGCTGTTCAGGCTTATAAATTTGTGTTGGACGTTATAGGTTTAGTGTCGTACCTTGAACATATGAACATGGTTCCGTCGTTTTACGTTCCTCATCCAGCATTAAGAAACCATATCAGTCATATTATGGTTGTCGAAGCTAAGTTTGATAATACCATCCTTAAGTTCAGTCCTTTTCCGCCAACCCCTCAACATGCAATTCATTTCTATCCAAGGGATCCGGTGACCGCCCATGATCGTAAAAATCGCATTCAAAAACAGCCCGCCAGCATAATTGTAGGTCCGCAGGTTAGCCAGGTCAATATTGCTATGGGAATGCATCATGTCATTGTTTCCGTAGCATTTATGCCTGGTGGCATGCACAGGTTGCTAAAAATGCCTATGCAGGAGTTATATGACGAATCCTTTGATGCAACATTATTGTTAGGCCGGGAAATAGCCGAGGTAAACGAACAGTTACAAGAGGCACAAACAGGGTTGGAAATGAAAACCGTGGTAGAGCGCTTTTTCATGTACAAACTAGATCATTCTTCGCTGCTGCCATGGGAACACGCGTTGAAGTCACAACTACAATGTAATGTATCTATAGAAAGCGCGGCTTCATTAGCTTGCCTTAGCCTGCGGCAATATGAACGGCGAACCAAAGAGATTATGGGTTACTCTCCAAAAGTTTTTTCCAGGCTTATTCGTTTTTCTAATGCCTATAGGTTAAAGGAACGGCAACCCCATTTAAACTGGACTTACATTGCACATACTTGTGGTTATTTCGATCAGATGCATTTGATAAGGGATTTTAAAGAATTTACCGGCACACTTCCCGGTGCACTGGCCAAACAGATAAATAATGCACCTGCGCTATTACAAGATCATTTGCGGATCTAAGATGTCGTTTTCTTACTATTTATGCCTGTGGTATTGAATTAGTTTTACAGAAAAAACTTTTTATGAAACACATAACCGCATTCTTAGGATTTATTCTGTTAGGCTTATGCACCGGGGCGCAAACAAAAAATGCTGATATAAGCGCAATTGAGAAACAAGTTGACGCGATGGTTAACAGCTGGAACAGTCACGACTACAGTAAGATGAAAACCTATGCTACCGAGGATTGCAGCTGGGTTAACATTGTAGGTATGGTATGGCAAAATCGTAAGGAAGTAGAATACGCCCATCAGTTTTATCATACCAATATATTTAAGCATACAACCATGACAAATAAAGGAGTTTCCGTACGTATCCTGAACGCTTCCACAGCCTTGGTACACTTTAAAAGTTATGTAAGCGATTTTACGACTCCGGCAGGACAGAAAATACCAGGCAGTGACGACATTGCGTTGCTGGTATTTTTAAAACAGAATGGCAGGTGGTTATTAACCGCCGGAGAAAATGTAGCTATTGACCAATACGCACAAAAGCACAACCCTGTTTTACATATGAACAAATAAAAAACTGCTCTGAAGGAATGGCAGGCGCTCTAGCTGATTCGAAACTAATGCAAATATTGCACTTGTCTTCGGTTTTCAGACCTGTCGGCAAAACCTGCGAAACATTGCCTTGTTCACCTCGGCCGGCACATTCCTCATCTGTTGCATGGACATTTTGAGACCGGCGGCGAAACTACCTGGACAGCCAGTGTCATCCGCACTGGCGCTGGATATTTCCGTTGCGTTTCTTTTTGTGCTGCTGTCTTATCTGTGCCTGTGGTACTATTATCCAAAAAGGAAATACCTGGCAATTGTTTTGTTATTGCCAGGCTGTTTACTGACCACTATGCTGGTCGGGTACATGTTCAGAATCGATGCAAGATGTGAGCCTGTTTATATTGCCTTACCTGGAAAGCAATACAATTCGGTAGTTTTTCCGAACACCATTATAATCAAATTCCACTATAGCTGTACCAGGTACTGATGTTGCCTGGGTTACCGAAACTTTAACCGCTGGATTGCTGGCAGAAGTAGAAATAACAGGTATTTCTTTTCCGCCCGATGGGACCGTATAGTTTACTTCATAGTTATTATAACCCACTATTCCGTTCTCATTGGTAGATCTGACAGGATTTTTTGGTAATTCAATCGGCTTTCCGTCAACAGCGATGTTAATAACAGGCACAAGCGGGCGAACAAGCTCCTTTTTCTTCGAACTAAATCCCAAACCTTGCAGATCACAAAAACTTTCGCCTTCCTCCCCTTCAGTCACCAAATACACTGCATGTTTTTCATCCAGATGGTCTACAAATTTTGATACATCGATACTAAACTGAGTCGCTTCCTGTTTAGCGTTGGCATGAACAATAATTTCCCCGATCTTTGTGCCTTTCCAGGTCTTGTTATCCCATGGTCCATCCAGCCAAACGTTTACTTTGAAAGATTTACTTGATCTCGGGGTAAGAAAGAGATTGAAGGCAGTTTGGTTGCCTTTCTGGGTTCCTTCGAAACGTTTGATACCATTTTTTTCTGCTTTAAGTCCCCCGAAGCCGAAATACTTAAACCCGACAACTGATCCGTTTTTAAGGTTGGAAACCGGCATGTGGTTATCCCAGACATCCCATGAATCCTCCATGGCAACACCGCTGGAAAGATAACATGCATAACCTGCCGAGTAATACTGATAAGGATTAAGCCCATAAAAATGGAACCCTTCTGATGTAACTTCTGCACCCTTATATTCTTTTCCGTCATTACTCCTGGCTGTCCACATCTTATCCTTTGAAAAAGGATCGTAAGCGCGAATAGAAACTGTACCACCTGCTGAAACCGGCTTCTCGTCCCACTTAATTGTAACAGGAGCTACCACTGCCTGGCGCGCATATCCAAATCCGCGAGGAGGCCTGTGGTAAAACACGTACCATTGACCATTGATCAACTCAATACTGCCATGCGTATTATGGCCTGCGTTCGTTCCCACTATTGCAGTTCCATCCTGGTTTAGCACAGGTGCACGCGAATCTACCAGAACGCCGCCCCCTTTCCAGGGTCCTAAAGGTGAATCCCCCACGGCATATCGCAATGTAGAGTTGGAACTGCTTATTCCGTATTCCGGCCCCGAATAACCACTGTAAATTGACACGTATTTATTGCCGACCTTCCGGATGGATGAAGCTTCGAAAAAGTTAAATGTGCCCAGATCTTCGCCAGGATAGATCTTGGGAAATTCTGTACCTTCAGGATCCCGAAGAACTCCGTAACGGGAGCTGGCGGGTATAAGACGTTCAATAATTTCTGTTCCCGGTCTAAGTGAATACATTGTATTCTGATCCAGCTGCGCTGCTGAAGACCTTTGAAAGCCCCAATACCCATAAGCTCTGAAGCCTATTTCATAATCAGGATCTTTTGGATCATCAATATGCTCAATATATACTGCCGGATCAAATCCGAGAATGCTTCCCGGTAAGGTTCGTTTTCCGTCAGCAGTTAAATTTATAGGGGTAAAAGGTCCATCGGGACGATCTCCCTTGACAACCATGGCTATTCTATCAGCCCCGCGGCTATGTGGATACAGATAATATTCCTTCTTACCGTTCTTTCTCCTGACCTCCACAAGATCAGGGGCATACATTACATCCCACTGTCCATCCACATTATAGGTGAAGATAGACCCTTCATCCCGCCAGCTAGACAAATCTTCTACCGGTGCTGACCACATCTTGATGTCGGCTCCGCAATAGCTGGTAAACCTTACGTCGTGCGAACCAACAATATAAGCACGATATTTACCAGGTTTATCAGGATCTTCGAAAACGCGGGGCTCGCCATCTGGCACGTGTTCCCAAAGAGGAAGATAAGGATTTCCCGCTGCTGTATGGACAAACGTTCTGGCAGACGTGTTACGGGATTCAGAAGTACTCTGTGCTTTTACACCTACCGCAGAGAACAGCGATATGGTAATAAATAATAAAACTATGTTCTTACTTTTCATTTCAAAATTATTCGTCTTTAAACAAGGTGCAGCAAGATAATCAGACGCCTTTCATCCGGATGTAACACAATTTTTCCAGCACTAATTAAGCATGATACCCTGGTTTTATGCATCAGGTTGTATCCTTATCTTAATAAGCCATTTAGCTATTCTATAGTGGTGTGTCTCTGTGTGTTTATAATGGCGAGCATCCCGGCTCCTGTCTTTATGCCAGACAGCTTCAATTTTAATGCTACTTGTTTTTATCCTTGCAAAACTAAACTCCTTATCTCCTCCAATGTGACACAGATGTAAAGATGAATGTCACTTTTGTTCAATTCGTAGCTGATAAAATCAACCCGGGTGGCCGTTAGTTAATAATACAAGTTTTGGTTTCGAATATCTGACGCATCCCCTGGGTCATCGACTCTTACTTTTAATATCGGTGCCGGAAACGGAGATTCTCCTTCAAGAGGCTCTTCAAAACTGAACAAAATACTGGCTAAGAGATCTAGGCGACCACATCACACCGTGCGTAACCTGGATGATCTGCAAAAAGCCTGCATCAAGTTTAAGTATTGAACATTAGAATTTAAGCAAGAATATTTCTTACAGAAATATGGGTACACCTGTTTGTAAAGATCACGTATTAATCTCTCAGCCTGCGTAATTATACTACATTTTCTCATTTTAAAATCATAAACAACTATAGCGTGTTTATGAGGTATTACCTATAAAAACATGTTATTAAAGAAGACAGCCTGGCCAGGGAAGATATATCTGCGGCAGCCTGGCTGTCTTAAAAAAAAGGGCTTTAAATGGAGAAAACTGGGGAGATGTCTGAACGTCGGCACGTGCTGCGCTATTCAATAAAGCATTCTATATTATATGACACTCCCTCTGGGGGCGTTGACACCGGAGATACGTGTTTCGCAGGTGCAATTAACGCGCATATGATAAGCCTTCATTCTTTTTTGCTGCAATCGGAGGCCCGAAATATAAATACAAAGCGGCCCGCCTACAATACATGCAGCCTTTCCCTTTTGATTGAAGGTTTAGAAAAGTTTAAGGGCGTTAAATTTTCATTACGCAATCTCAATTTGTATTCATAATCTAATAACAATTCTAAAAATGGAACGATTTGAAATTAATTACAATCTAAATGGTCAGCAGGCAAAATTAGACGTTGAACAAATGGATATTGATAACTGCCGCTTCTCTGTTGAAAGAAATGGAGATGACGACAGACATTTGTATGATGGCAGACCACTTTTAATAGAACGGGCTGAAAATGGCAGATGGCGGGTGCTTACCCAGGATAGCTGGGGCCTGGATGACATACAAATCAGGGAAATCGGCAATCTTATTGATGCCCATGTATCTGGAGAGTCGGGAATATCAATAGGAGTAAATGCCAAATAAACAGAAACTTACAACTCATAATGTATTAATTTAAGAGAACAGCTCAGTGTAAAACAAGTTTAGAACTTCAAAGGCTTATTAACCTATAAATTATGCCTGTGGTATCTTTCCGGGCGGCTATTGCAGCCGATCAGGAGAAAGCTGAGAATTGTAAGGGCCTAAGCCGACAGGCTCCCGGAATCTACTGTACACACGGAATAAAGATGAAGAACTTGCCTTTGCAGAAAGCAGCGACTGTATCGAATACCTGCTGGCAAGGTACCAGAAATAGAAATCAGGTGTAACGAAACTAAATAACAACACATGGAACAACAAAATCAAAACTTCCTGGACTATTCGCTGAATACAGTGAACGGGAAAAATGTATTAGTGACAGGCGGTACGACGGGCATTGGTCGGGCAACCGCCATTTGTTTGGCGCGTTTGGGAGCAAATGTACTGATTACCGGGCTCGACGAGGGACATCTTAATGATACTATGGCAGACATTGAAACAGCCGGATTAAATAATGTAAGCGGAATAATCGCAGACCTCTCCACCAGAGAAGGTATTGATCAGATATTTCATTCCGTCGACGACAGCTTCGGCCAGCTTGATATACTGATCAATAATGCTGCCTTAGCTTACCAGGGTATTTCAGACGGCGAATACGAAGACTGGGAAAGAATTGTTAAAACAAATGTGCTGGGTTACCTGGCTTGTACGCATGAGGCGGTGGCACGCATGAAGAAAGTAAAAAAGGGCCACATTGTTAATATTGGCTCAATGAGCGCAGATGTCAGGGAGAAAGACAGTTCGGTATATGTAGCTACGAAATCTGCGATTCAGGGTTTTTCAGAAAGTTTCCGTAAGGAAGTGAACGAACTCGGCATTAAGGTTACATTGATAGAACCTGGTGCTGTGGGTACAGATATGCAGCCGGTATCGGTACCGGATCAGCAGAAAAACATCGAAAACCAGGAAATGCTGAAAGCCGAAGATATTGCGGGGGCTGTGGTGTTTGCACTGATTCAGCCGCAGCGCTGCGACATCGTCGAAATGAAAGTAAGGCCGCATCTTCAGATTATATAAACTGTTATAACTGGAATTCTGCCGGGAATGTAACCAGGTGATATTGTCTTATCAGTAAATAAATGGATTAATAACACATGAAAGCTGCTTTAAAAAATTCTGAAGGAACCTTCGATGTTAAAGATGTTGATAGTCCGGAACTGAACCACCCTGACTGGGTTCTGGCTAAAATTAAGGTATCGGGAATCTGCGGGACGGATCTGAGACACTGGAAAAAAGAAGAACCCGAGCTGGTGAGAAAAATAATGGGTCATGAGATGTCTGGCGAAGTATTGAAAGTAGGAAACGCCGTGACCAATGTTAAACCTGGTGACAGGGTGGTTATTGAAACGGTGCTCGGCGACGGCACTTGCGACTGGTGCAATGTTCAGCAATACAATCTCTGCCCGGAACTTTACCCTGTGCGAATGAAAACCGTCTCACAGGCATTTGCCCAATGTATTGCCGGGCCATCAAAAAAATTTTACAAATTACCGGAGCATGTAAGCTATGAAGAAGCGACTCTTCTGGATACATTTGCAGTAGGCCTTCATGCCATTCAATTAAGCGGCATCAAGCTGAACGATAAAGTCGCTATAATCGGTGCTGGTCCCATAGGTCTCGGACAACTTCAGCTTGCGAAAATCTCCGGTGCTGACGTAATGATTACCGATGTTGTAGATTCCTCACTTTCTATTGCAAAAGAACTGGGTGCCGACCTGGTTGTCAACACCAAAAATGAAGACGGCTACAAACAACTGATGGAATTCACAGGAGGGCGGGGTGCCGATATTACCTTCGAGTGCGCCGGCGGGCCATCGATGCCGGAAACGCTGCCTCAGGCTATTTCGTTTACGCGTATCGGTGGAAAGGTGGTGATCGTCGGCGGCTTTGATGCAGGAGAGACATCCATACCTTTAGAATGGCAAAAGATACAGATGAAAGAAATTAAGCTCATTCCCAGTGCCAGTTATTCCTATTGGGGAATTTATTCTGAAATGCAGATTTGCCTGGACCTTTTAGCAAAAGGAAAACTGAACGCTAAAAAACTAATTACGCACAGCTTCGCCCTTGATGAGATCAATAAGGCTTTCGAAACAGCGGAGAATAAGCAAAAGACCGGAGCGGTGTTCGTAGCACTTAAAACTGATTAAAATAAGTAACGACACTTTCATGAATATAAAATGGAGCCCGGCTGTGGCCGGGCTCCATTTAGCTAAAAACCTGACTATTAGTACTATTGAAAAACGATAAGTATGCGGATAAAAGCATGCTGCGCTCAAGCCGCGGCCATAATCATTGCCATTTAATATGTAAAGCCTGACCACCCAGGACATTGAATTCCGTAAGTTCCGAACTTTGTTTCACAGGTTCAAGGGCTTTCTTGCCGCCTCCGCCTGTTGCGGTATATTCATAACTTTTTGCTGCATTGGCATCGGGTAAAACGATCACCCGGCAGCTCAACCTAGGATCACCGTTCAGCTGAATACGAACCGAACTTTTGCCTATTTTAATTTCTTTCACCGGGTAATCGCAAAAAAGGGTAAAACTGCCACCCGGCACCTTGAAGTACTGTCTTGGAATCACGCCAAAGCAAATCCCTGCTCCGTATACCTCCTGGCCGACTTCGCCGCATTGCTCCCAGCCATCGTGAAGGTCTTCCAGAGCAATCCACAGTTTAGGATCGATTTCACCTGTTTTAGCTTCGTCTACCAGTGCTTCTTCGGGCAGCATGGGTGGAAAGTAATAACAGACCCGGCCAACCATGTGACGTATAAATTCAGTGATCAGCAGTCTTACAGAAGGCAAAATTTCTATTCCTTCAGATTCTTTCAGGTAGTCGTGGAGCGCGGCATAAACCTCCTGCTCTTCGTAAGCTGCTGTATACGGCGCATCCTTCAAGGGAAACACTGAGAAAAACGTCGGAAAGTTCCTGGCATGACCATAATCGCATTCCCATAGTTGTACGTTGTTGAATATCCCCGCTAAACAATCGTAGCTGAGCTTCAGATAGGTCTCGTCTTTCGTTTCTTTATAAAGCCGAAGCATAGCTCCGGCTCCATAAGCGGTATTATTCGCCTGATAAAAAATTTCAAAGCCTAGTCCCTTTAACTTTCTGGCTGCTTTAACAGCTTCCTGAAAATATTTCTTCTCCCCAGTCAGTTTCCATATCCTGAGCATCAGGTCTGCATAAGTCCCGGGAACGTCCTTTTCTCCTCCGGCTCCCTCAGCCGTCTCCGCTTTAAGAACTTTAAGGGTTGCCATGTGATAAAACACCGGCCATTGATACTCGAATTTATGTGCGACTTTGATTACATATTCAATGGAGTCCATCAACAGCTTGCGGGCAACGTCATCGCCCCGTTCTGCAAGCCTTGCTAAATTCATCATCGGATGGTGCAAGTACCACGAATCCATCACATCCGGCTTTTTCTGTTCTTCAGAGTGATCCAGGTTTCGCTCAAGCGCGGGTAGCCATCGGACAATCGTTTTCATATCTTCCTTGTAAAACGCTGGCAAACCTGCCTTCAGGTCAGTAATCAGCCGGTGCCCCTCTTCTCCTTTCCATTCTATGTATTCAATCATAGGTAGTAAAACAGCGAGCTGTACCATCACTTCCGGCGGACTTTTATAATCTGCCACATAAGCATTCAGATAATTGTATCCGCCGCCGAAAGTCCAGCAGCCTTTATGATAATAGAGGTCATCCACACCTCGCTCTACTGTTTCCAGCCAGTTGTGGTAATGCCGGTCAGGCTGCGGGATCACCAGATAAGTTTCGGCCAGGTGGTTCAAAAAACGAACAGAGATATCCGAGGAGTCCTCCGGGACTTCCGGGTCAAGCCTGACAAAGGCGTCTGAAAAGATCATCACCTGCCCTGCTTCCAGCGGCTTTGACGCCGGAGGCAGGGAAAATCCGATTTCCGGCCACTGCCCACCTACCAGCCCTCCGGCGGATGTTTCCGTCGCCTGGCAATAATCATTCAATGCTGTCAGGTTTTGAAAGTAAAACACCGAGCCCGATTTTCCATCATTGAAAAAGAGTGTTCCTGAACGGGTGCCTGTTTGCTGCGTGTGAATTTTCCCCGTCTCCCTGATCTTACCCGTCTTGTCGAACGGGAGAATATCTTTAGGCCAGTATGGCTGCAGCACTGGAACTTTAGGCTCCGCACGTACGGTGTACCGGAACGCCATCGCTTCGGGCTGGGGAAAGCGGATGAGAACCGTGTACCTCAGCGTTGAGCACTCCAAATCAAAACGGAAAGCTCCACCTTCTTCATCCTGATCTGTGATTACTAACTTGCCCGATGGTGAGAATGCTGTCCGGAAGCCAATCCGGCTGCCATCGTTCCAGGTATGCATCAACCATAAGGAGTCACTAGTCAGGTGTACCGCAAGATTTATACCCCCCGGCTCTATAACAGCTACCGGTTCTGATTGCGCAATTTCTGCCTGGGTATTGGCAGTCCAGATGGTTAAAGGTTTCATAGTCATTATGTTCATAAATTTTCAGTTTGGCTGGTTTCTGCCATATATTCCACTTTGTTACCCCCGGCTTATAACCGCCGCTTCCCATCGGGTGGAATGACAAATTGCGCAGCTCTGATTTTCTGCCCCGTTCCCTGATAGCCTTAGGTTTCCGCAATTGCAGCAAACTTCGGCGGCTACCGGCTGGTTTAAACTGGCCGACAAACTCTTATCCCATTCAGGAATTATTGACAATCCTGGTTTAGGCTCGCTGGCTTTCAGCAGGCTAAAGCCGCCACCAGCCTCGAAATACAAACGCCTGACCACGCCCAGATGACTGATACTTTCAGACCTCAGCTGTGCAAAGACGCGTTCGCGGCTGATCCTGGTGAGGATCATGGCATCCACATTTAATACACCATCCCTCACCAGCATGTTGTACGCCCCCTGGGTCAAGGACTCAAATCTTTTATCTCTGGCCGCTTTTTTCGCAATCAGTATCTGGTAAACAATAATAACCACTGCTATGACCACAGCAGGCAGTATGCCACGGTCCGGATTCATCAATGGTATACCAATTGCCGCCGCCAGCGAGGCAACAGCCGCCATCTCGTTCCTGCTGAGCTGGGTAGACATTCGCTTACCCATCAGGCGCATGGATACCATCAGGAGCAGGTAGATGACTGCTACCCTGAATATCACTTCCAGATAAAAATGAAAAGGCACGTCTCCAATCAGCATTCGCTGAATGTCACTAAGCTTGATCTCGTATTCTTTCATGATTGTTTAACAGTTACTGCAGGGACCCAGTTACTCGCCCCGCAATTATTACAAGTACTAATTGAGCTGATTTCAGCCACAGCCTGGTTACCACATTCATGGCACACCTGTAATTCCCTGATGATAGCAAATTCATCGCAAGGGCCCTCGTCGCCGGGAGGCAACAATGATAAGCCGGCACGGGGTTCACTGAACTTGTATACTGAGAACAATCCGCATGCTTCCAGGTATACTGACTGAACCTCGCCAAGATTATAAATATTTTTTGCCCGCAGCACTGCAAACAGTTGCTCAGGTGATATCTTCAGGTCAGCCAGGGCCTCGGCCCTGATTACCCCATCTCTTACCAGTAAGCTCTCGGTACCCTGGGTAAAATGTTCAATTTTTGTATTTCTGACCCCCAGGTAATTGATACCCCGCTGAAAGGCAAGTGCGCAGACCAACACCAGTATTCCTTGCAAAAGTCCCTTATCAGGCGCCTGCATAGGCACTGCGATGATCGCTCCCAGGGTGAGCATTACGGCCAGTTCAGCGATGGTCAGCTGGCCTCCCATCCTTTTTCCCATTACCCTGAGCACCACCAACAGCACCAGATAAATAATAGCGGTGCGCAGCAGCACCTCCAGTAAAAATTGTTCGGGGGCATTGCCAAACAAGATGCGATGCCAGTCTGCCCAATGTACCTCCTCTTTTTTCATACATGTATCAGTTAATAGATATCCTTAATTTAGAAGTATTCACTGCTTCGCTGCTTACTTCCGTCAGTGATTCCAGCATTTTCTGCAGCTCCGACTGTTGCGCCCGCCCCAACAACCGTATAGTATCTCCCGAAAGCTCCGCTGTTACCCCCGGGTACTCTGCCAGCACGCTGTCTACCTGTTGTTTTGTGCTGAAATCTGAACCAAGCGAAACCGGTGCGATGATCAGCCGGTCCTCTATAGCCCTGATCACATGAATGGTACTGAGCTTCTGTAATACCATTGCCCGCGATTTTTCAGTAGGGCATCTCCCCCACAAACTCACATTCCCGTTCTGTACCGTAAAATGAACGCCGGCAAAATGGACGTCATCCTTTGCTTTAATGGTGATGTCTGCTTTAATTTCCCGGTCACGCGCCTGCTGACTGCAAGCGCTAAGCAGCAGCACGACTACGCCGAGTTGAAAAAAGCGGAGGGCGGTGTCTTTACATGTCGTCATCTCTCATCCTTAATTTAGATCTATTCAGCTCAGCAGGCGCGATACCCAGGTCTTGCTATGAAAATGCTCAGCAATCGTTAAACAAGAGTCGGAGGAGCAGGTTTTGGCCGGTTGAAAAATGCGTAATCAACATCAGTAGCCGCGTATTTATCCGGTCACCAGGAGATTACTAATCATAAAAGGAACTTTGGGGCTGGAAGCGATTTGTAAAGACTATTGTATGGCCAAACGCTTGCACTAAGTACTTAGCGGCCCGCTAACCCAGGCTTTGGCCTCTGCAAAATCTTTAAACTCATATGTTTTGATCGTTCCGTGCACCAGGTGGCTCAACAGGCTGTAAGCTCTTCGCAACCATTCTTCGTCGGTAACAATTGCCATGCGTTCCCAGCGGCTGAAATGCATGAAGCTGATCTTAATATAGTCGAGAAAGGCGCCTGTGCTGTAATTACCCATGGACGTTTCGAGCAACACTAAAAAGTTAATCTTGCCGAATTTATGGGCCACCTGGTTCACCCGGACCATCACTACCTGTTCATACTCCTCTTTACTAACTACGCCGCCGGCTTTGTAAGCAGCCACATGCGGCGGGAGCTCATTTATTAATTCAACCATATTTTGGAAACGTGCCGAAGAGATGTCTGTTTGTACGGTAAACACATATTTTGCCGCAATAATCATCTCTAAGCGCGTATATCACCTCATCAATCGCGTATTTCACCATCAAACCAGCGCCTGCTCATCCTGTTTAATGTTAGATATGGAAATTGACAAAAATGAAAAATGTATAGTTCCGAACGGCTTGCTGGTCATTGTAGGCGGACATGAGGATAAAAGCGGACAGCGTGAAAAAAGAAAGCAGGAAGCAAGCAGCGCCAAAGATGTGCTTGCGACTTTCTTTCAACTGATCGGTAAAAAGGAGCCTGTTCTGGAAGTGATCACAAGTGGAAGCTCCATGGGAGAAGAGTCGTTCAAAGATTATGAAAAAGCTTTTTATGCTTTAGGCGCAAAACAGGTTGGACATATCCATCATGACCAGCGTGCGGACGTGCTGCAAGCCGACCTTGGCGAGCGGCTAAGCAAGGCCGACGCGGTTTACTTTTCAGGTGGCGATCAGTTGAAGTTAACCTCGGTATACGGCGGTACTGAATTGCTGCTGATCTTAAAAGAGCGCTATATCAGCGACCGTTTGATTTTGGGAGGAACAAGTGCCGGCGCCATGGCCTTCTCAACACCGATGATCTTTGCCGGCGGCCACGAAGTGCAACAGATCGCCGGTGAAATACGCATCACTACAGGGCTGGAGTTTTTAAAGGATGTATGTATAGACACTCACTTTGTAGATCGCGGACGTTTTGTACGTATGGCACAGGTAATTGCGACCAATCCAAATTCCATCGGCATAGGAATTGAAGAAAATACAGCTATTATTGTACGTAACGGTAGAGAAGCCGAGGTGATCGGCAAGGGGGTCGTAATCGTGATCGAAGGGTTTCACATCACCAGCTCCAATATCCTGAAATTCGGCTCGCAGGAGTGTATTTCCATTCATAATCTTAACGTGAACTTATTATCAAACGGTGACAAATACCAGATCCCACAGCACAACCCGCCGCATATTTAATAACCGATCAGCTAAAAAAACATTTATTAGTCGGCAGGATAAGTGTAGTAATTAAATTTAGCGTCTCAGGCTGACAAAGTCTTATAACTAAAAAATCCCCTGTCAAATAATGACAGGGGATTTTTTTATTGATGTTTGATAAAGAACGTTATTTCTCCCTTAAAATGGAGATGAATCCTTTTACTGTTGACCTGGTGGCCCCGAAGCTAATGATGTAGTAATAGGTGCCCTCTTCCAGAGGAGCTCCATTAAACGTGGCATCCCAACTGTTGTCGTATATCTTCTTAGTGAATACTGAACGACCTCCGCGGTCATAGATATCCACCTGGTTGTTTGGATACAGATCCAGGTTCTCTACAATCCAGAAATCGTTCACGCCATCGCCATTAGGAGTCATGATATTGGTTCCTTTAATCTTGGCGTAGTCTTCCATAACAACGATGGTGATATCTTTAACTTCAGTACAGCCGCTGGCGTTGGTAACCGTTACGGTATAAGTCGTTGTTGCCGGTGGACGGACGGTTAATGCAGCACTATTCTGTGCACCAATTATACCGTTTGCATTTGCCCAGCTGTAACTTGTACCTCCGCTTGCCGTCAGTTGAAGGGTCTCTCCTTTTGAAACGGTAAGATCCTTATCACTGCTGATGGCAACAACAGGCAAAGCATTAATGGCAATCGTAAATGTTGTGGTGTAAGTGTCTACGCCGCCATCTGCCGTACCTCCATCGTCTTTCACCATTACAGTTACCGTTGCAGTACCAGAGGCGCCCTCTGCCGGGGTATAGGTAAGTGTTCCTGCGTTGGTGCCATTTTTTTCAACAGCCAGATTACTAAACAAGGCTGCATTATCGCTGCTTACAGTCAACGTAGTTGTTTGCGCTGCCTCCGGACCAGGGGTGATACCTGTTAAGTTTACCGTTTGCTGGTTTGATGTATAACAAATTGGCGCAACTGTTACCGCGTTCATGGTTGGCATTTCGTTTACATCTGTAAGGCTTATAGTAAATACCTTTTCAAGGCTTAAACCATATTGCGTGGTGCTCTTTACACGAATGCTGTAGCTGGATTTGTTTTCATAATCTAAGCTTGCTGTAGTATTTATTGAGCTGCCTGAGATGGCAAAAAGGCTGTTATCTGTATCGCCTGTTCCTGGTGCCAGTGTGTAGGTGAAAGTAGCAGATGGATCATCAGACATGGAAGTTAATGTTCCCGCTGCTGTACCTGCTGCTCTATTTTCATATAATGTTACCGTCGCCAATGTGATATTGCTTGGAGCGCCTGATTTGACCTTCATCGTACCATTTACGTGAGTAATTGCGTAGTTGGCCGCGCTTGTCCCTCGGGCGAAAATATCGTAGTTGCCAATCGGGCTGTTTATATTAGCCGTTGTGTTTATAGACGGCTGGATTGTTAATACCGAATTACTCTCACCTGGAATAAAGCCGTTGTAACTTACCGTAAGCGGAGGGTTCAGTTCTCCTACAAACCTTTCTTTGTTGTCTGCAGTTACTGTCAGCGGCTTTTGAGTAATTGTGCCTGTCGAAGCAGCTGTTGTAGTGGCTAATGTATAATTTGTAGTATTTACTAAACTGATGCCTGTGATAGTGATCGGTTTGTCCATTCCAGCGTTTGAATTGTTGTAAACTGCTGTTCCTGTAACGCCGATTTCGTCGCCCGGAACAAGGTTGCCCAGCACATAATTTCCTGCTGCCAGGGTAGCGGTATTATTACCGTTATAGACTTTGGTAATGGCAGGACTTGCGTTCATGGTTAAGGTAAGCGGTCTTGGTGTTATGTTACCTGCAGCAGTTGCAGTGGCATTGCTGAGCACATAATTGTCTTTCTGTGCACCGTTCAGCACGAACGTTCCTGCTGTAACAGTTTTTCCGTTCCCGGTATCTTTACTGTCGAAAGTTGCGGTTGAGCTGACAGTAACGGCATCTCCGCTCTCAACGCCGGTAAGCGCATAGTTTGTGGGAGCAAGTGTGACAGATGCATTGCCATCGAACACTTTGGTGATTAATGGAGATGCATTAAGACTAACCGCAATGGGTTTGGGATCTATGGTTAACACCGCTGTTGTTGTTCCGGAACTATAGTTTCCACTGGCGGCTTGTGTTGCCGTAATGGTTGTAGTACCCGGTTTTAAAATTGTCACCGTATTTCCACTAATGGTTGCTACGGCAGTATTGCTGCTGGTATATGAAAAATTACCAGAGCTGGCACTTGTCGGTTCTGTAAGGGTAAATGCGGCACTGCCGTAAACCTTGGTCAGGGCTTCGAAGTCTGTCAGTGCAGGTGGCTGGAGTATCTGCACTGATTCTGTGGTAATACATCCATAGGCATCGGTAACGGTTACCGTATAGCTGCCGGCGGCAAGGTTAGAGGCAGTAGGCCCGTTGCCGCCGCTTGGCAACCATGCATAGGTGTAACCCGGAGTTCCGCCTGATGGAGAGACCGTTGCAGACCCTGTTGACGCCCCGTTGGTACTTACATCAACTTTAGAGGTTATTGCACTCAAGGCCGTAGCAGGCTGGTCAATTATTACTGGTTTTGTGGTAGAACAGTTATTCGCATCGGTAATGGTTACGGTGTATCTTCCTGCCGAAAGGCCGGTTGCTGTTGCAGCTGTACCGCCGAAGGGCGACCAGGCATAGGTATAAGGACCCGTACCGCCGGTTACCGACAGTGTTGCCGAACCTGTGGAGGTGCCGTTGCACGCAACGTCGGTTTGCGACGTAATATTGGCTACAATGGCGGCGGGTGCGGTTATCGTTACCTGTTCTGTCAAAAGACAGTTATTGGCATCGGTAATACTTACCGTGTAAGTACCGGCAGTGAGGCCCGTAGCGGTTGCAGCTGTGCCTCCTCTTGGAGACCATGAATAAGTATAAGTACCGGTGCCACCAGAGGCAGTTACTGTTGCACTGCCGTTAGATCCATCAGAACAGCTTAAGTTTGTAGATACAAAAGTTGCTGAAAGAGCAGTTGGCTCGGTTATGGTAAAATTTTGCGTAGTCTGACAAAGATTGGCATCTTCAATGGTTACGGTATAAGTTCCTGCGCTGAGGCCAGTTGCCGCTGCAGCAGTTCCGCCACTTGGAGACCAGTTGTAGGAATACGGTCCGGTTCCGCCGGTTACGGTTACCTCGGCGGTACCGGTCGATGCTCCGTTACAGGTTACGTTGGTTTGTGATGGTGTAACAGCAAGCGCTGCAGGCTGAGTGATTATAAAGTTCTTAACGATGGAACATCCATTGGATGCAGTGATTGTTACGCTATAATTGCCTGCAGTAAGGCCTGTTGCGGTAGCATTAGTGCCGCCCGATGGTGCCCATGAATAGGTATATGGCCCCGGGGCACCAGATGGTATAACTGTTGCAGAGCCAGTATTACCGCCATTACAAGAAACATCTGTTTTAGAGGTGGTCGCAACCAGGGTATTGGTTGTATTGATGGTAAAATTCTTGGTGGTGGTACAGCCATTGGCGTCTGTAATAACACAACTGTAGGTACCACCTGCCAAACCGGTAACGGTTTGGGTGGTTTCGCCACCCGGAGACCATAAATAAGTATAAGGCGCAGTTCCGCCTGATGGAGTAACTGTTGCCTCCCCGCTTACTGTACACGTAGCATCAGTTTGAGAAGTAGTTGCAGACAAAGCAGCGGGCTGGAAAATGGTGAAATTCTGTGTAGACGTACAACCTTTTGAATCAGTAACCGTAACGGCATAACTTCCTGCGGTTAAACCGGTAGCGGTATTGGTTGTACTTGCTGAATTTGTCCATGCGTAGGTAAATGGTGCAGTTCCTCCGACGGGGGTTAACGTAGCTGTACCCGTAGCAGATCCGTTACAAAGCACCTCCGTTTTTGACCCTGTACTGGTCAGGTTACAAACTGGCGGTATAGTTCCGACATCCTTTACCCATGTAAAGGCATCCAGAGCCAGATATTGAAAATTTCCGCCTGCGGTGATCTGCAATTGATCTAATACGAGATTACTATAATTTTGCCCGTTGAGATTAGTAAGATCGATCAACGTATATCCGTTTGCAACGGCAACTGATGAAGTAAAGCCAGTGGTTTTTGTTTGTGTGAATTTTGTAATACCGGATAACTTTCCCGTAATGTTAAGTGTTCCGGCAACGTTCTGCTGCCCACCTGCCGAAGCAACATAGACCCAGAACCTGCTTACTTTAAAAAGATTGGATGTGGTTTTTATACTGAATGAAGTTCCGGCTGTATGGTTGCCTGATCCTATATTGTCAATAAACCTGTTATCAGCTGCTGTTGCGTTCCATCCTCCAGATGCAAGTATAGAAATGCCATACGTATCAACATGCGACACAATATTGAAGATAACGCCGTTGTCTGTAAAGCTGGTTGAGCGGCTAGACTCCGTCTCAAACTGCTCCGTAGAAGTCTGAGCCCGGAGCGTTCCGGCCAGGAACAATAAAATAATTAATAGAAAGTAATTTTTTCTCATAAAAGTTAAACATAAAATGAACTAATAGAAATTTTCGAAGGATGTGGACGTTGTATCTTAAGCAAGACACACGGCAACGTCAGTGATAAAATCGCTTTTAAGCTGCAGGGCATTTTCATTGAAGGGTTAATTTCGGGTTTGCGGTGTTTAAGATTTGAAAGTCTTTCAGCGAGAATTTAATCATACTAGAATTCGGGTCAGATTTGGTTAGAATTGCGAGAACAAAATTAATTATATGGTGACTGAAGTTGCATTCTATTGTGTTGAGAAAGTTCAGGGTTATTATATTGTACCATCATAGATCTTTTTTTATCGCCTATTCCAGAATGTAACTCATTTGAAAATGAAAAACATTACAAAATGTTTTATTTTTTTCAATATTTTAAAAGTTAGCATGAGCCTTACAAATTAACGCTCTCACAGCCTCTTCCACTTTGCAGCAATTTTGCCGGACAAAAAAGAACATTTGCATTTTTGAACACTGTTCAGTATATTTGTATCCTCAATTGAAATGAGAATTAAGATGGAAATATTTTCTACGTCTGATAGATCTTAAAATCATAATCACCATGAGCATTACAGAACGGAAACAAAGAGAGAAGCAGGAGATGCGGCAACGTATATTAAATGGTGCGAGAAAGGTATTTCTTGAGAACGGCTATGAGCTGGCAAGTATGCGCAATATTGCCAGTGAGATCAACTATAGTGCGGGGGTGATTTATTTCCATTTTAAGGACAAGAGTGAAATCTTCCAGGAACTGCATAAGGAAGGCTTTAGCCTATTACTGAAACAACTTCGCGTGCTGGATTCTGTTATCGATCCGTTTGAGCGCTTAAAAGCCTCTGGTAGGGTCTTCATTCAGTTTGCTCAAGAGAACAAAGATTATTATAACCTGATGTTTTTAGTAGAAGAACCATTGAAGAATACTGAGACAAGCGGTTTTCAGATTGCCCAAAGCGCCATCAGCCATCTGCATGGCCTGATCAAAGAATGTCAGGATCAAGGCAGGTTCAAGGGGATGGATACCGATTATTTTTCTTTTATGTTCCTTTCTGCAATACATGGAATCTGTGCTCTTTTTTGCAAGGACCGGACAGTTGCCTTTCAGAACAGGACAAATGAAGAACTCATGGAAAATGGCTATGCCTATTTAGTTAACCTGCTGGAAAAAGGCTAAGCCTTTTTTTTGCGCCAATATTGAACAGCGTTTAAATTTAAAACAATGATTAATAAAATCCGAAATCTGCCTGGTATTTACCGGCTAACTGCATTACAGCTCTTAGTTGTATTATTCCCAATGGGGTTAAATGCCCAAACCCGTCTGAACGACTATATATCACAAGGGCTGGCATCAAATCAGAGCATCAAAGAGCAGGACTTCCTGCTAAAAAAGAACATGTATGCACTTCAGGAAGCAAAAAGCATGTTTCTGCCGAGCGTAAGTTTTTCTACTACGTACACAAAAGCTGACGGTGGAAGGACGATAGACTTTCCTACAGGAGATCTCTTTAATGCCGCATACGCTACACTGAACCAGCTGACTGGAAGTAACTCTTTTCCACAACTGGAGAATCAAAGTATACTGCTAAATCCGGATAACTTTTACGACGCAAAGTTCCGTACCAGTTTACCCATCCTGAATGCCGAACTGGTATATAATAAGCGGATCAAAGCGCAACAGGTAGACTTGCAGAAGGCAGAAGTATTGTTGTACAAACGTGAACTGGTGAAGGAAATAAAAACGGCCTACTATAATTATCTTAAAGCTACCAATGCCATCAGCATTTACCAATCCTTTCTGAACCTGCTTGAAGAGGGCGAAAGGGTGAACCGTAAACTCTTTGATAATAACAAGATTAACCGTACTGCCGTAATTCGTAGCCAAAATGAGGTATCAAAAATAAACGCATCAATTACTGCTGCAAAAAAAACAGAAGAATCGGCCCGGTATTACTTCAATTTTCTGTTGAACAGGCCATTGACAGATTCCATTATAACAGATGATGTTCCATTATTGCCCGCTCAGGATAGCTTGCCGCTGAGCGATGTAGATGGCCGTGAGGAACTGGCTAAGCTTGAAATTGCCAAAGGAATCAATAAAAACCTTACCGGACTTGCCAAATCCTACCTCATACCAAAAATCGGTACATCGCTCGATCTGGGATCACAGGCCTTCGACTGGAAGTTTAATGATAAAAGCCAATATTATTTATTTGGGGTTTCATTGGAATGGAACCTCTTCTCCTCCGGACGCAACAATTATAAGATCAAACAGTCCATTGCAAGCGAGCAGGCCGTATCAGCACGTACCAACCACGTCACCCAGCAACTGCTTACCGAGCTGAACGTACGCAGGGCAAACCTGCAAAGTGCTGCTGCACAGTACAGGGCGGCACAAACGCAACTGAAGACCAGCCAGATCTACTATAATGACATGACCAAGCTGTATAAAGAGGGAATAGCTATTTACATAGAACTGCTCGATGCCCAAAACCAATGGGTTGATGCCCAGCTCCAATCCAATATCGCCCTATACGACACCTGGATATCCTTTACTGCTATTGAACGTGCCAACGCCAGTTTCAACATACAATAAATATTATGAACAAGACACAACTCACACTTATTGCGCTTACATCACTGCTGTTCGCCTGCAAAGAAAAACCGAAAAATACAAATCCACTGGGTCAACCTGACATCATCTCGGTGAAGGTGGCTCCCGTTTCCTCATTTGCCGTTACCGGTTCTATTCAGACCACAGGTCTGGTAAGCACCGAGAATGAGGCTAATTATTCCTTTAAGATTGGAGGGGTAATCAGCAGCATACAGGTTGATGAGGGGCAGTTCTTTAAAAAGGGGCAATTGCTGGCCACGCTGAACACTACCGAGATTTCGGCCGGATTGGCCCAGGCAGACCTGGGTGTAGACAAGGCCGCACGGGACTATAAAAGGGCAGTAAGCCTTTACAAGGACAGCGTGTTTACACTGGAACAGCTGCAGAATACTAAAACGGCACTGGACGTTGCTAGGAAAACAAGTGAAGCCACCGCCTTTAACCAGCGCTATGCGAAGATCTTTGCTACCACTGATGGTTTTGTAACCAGGAAAGTCGCTAGCGAAGGCGAAGTGATTGGCGGGGGAATGCCGGTTCTGATGACCAGTTCGACCCAGAAAAGCGATAGTTACCTGCTAAAGGTTGGGGTAACCGATCAGGAATGGGCAGGGATCAGGGCAGGCCAACAGGCTGTTGTCAATCTTGATGGATATCCCGATCAGCAATTCCAGGCCACCGTACTGCGCAAACTTCAGTCTGCTGATGCGGCCATTGGATCTTTTCAGGTAGAACTGAAACTCCAGCTCGGCAGTTTGAGGCCAGCAATCGGAATGTTTGGAAAAGCAACAATCCAGACAAACACTTCACAAGATGCCACGGTGATTCCGTTTAGCGCCCTGGTAGAGGCAGATGGAGAACGTGGTTACATCTTTACCCCAAAAGGCCCAGACCGCGTTAGAAAAGTGCCCGTGACCATCCTGAAGTTTGACAACAAAAATGTTTACCTCAAAGATAAACTGGAAGGCATTGAGCGTATAGTTACCTCCAACAGTGCCTATCTCAACGAACAGTCCACCGTAAAAATTATCAAGTAAAAACGCCGACATGAAAATTACAAATTTTGCTGTAAAGAACTACCAGTTTACCCTGATCATATTCGTGCTGGTGGCGGTGGTAGGGCTGCTTACGCTCTTTACTATGCCCCGATCGGAAGACCCAACAACCCATCCCCCGCAATACCTGGTTACGGTAATCTATCCCGGTACCAGTCCGAAGGACATGGAAGAGCAAGTGGTAAAACCCATTGAAAACAAAATATACGGCCTGGAGAACATCGATAAGATACTGACTACGGTTGAAGATGGCGTAGCCGCCATTCAGATTAAGTTTAAGTATGGTGTGGATGTGGACAACAAATACCAGGAGATCTCCACAGAGATCAATGCCCTAAAAAATGGCGAACTTCCAAAAGACATCTATCTGATCAAGACCGAAAAGATTGCCTCTTCTGATGTGAAAATTATCCAGGTTGCGCTGATTTCCAATACGGCCTCGTCCAAAACCTTGCGCGACAATGCCGATAAACTGAAGTCCCAGCTGGAAAAGATCACCAACCTTAGAGAGGTGAAATACACAGGGATGCCTGAGCAGGAAATCCGTATAGATATGCAGCTGGATAAACTTGCCCAGTTGAAAATACCCTTGAATCTGGTGATGGGTAGTCTTCAAAGTGAGGCTGCGGATATTCCGGGAGGAAGCATCAATATGGATGATAAAATCTTTAATGTAAAGACCAGTGGCAAGTTCAAGAATGTGGAAGATGTAGCCAATACGGTGATCTATAATGCTGGCGGGAAAATTATCTACCTGAAGGATGTTGCAAAGGTAGGCTACAAGGATGGCACGGTTAGCCACATCACCAGGATCAATGGACAGCGTTGCATCCTGGTCACTTCTTCAATGAAGAACAATGTCGATATCAGCCGGGTCAAAAAAGAGTACACGCCGGTATTGGAACAATTTTCCGAAACGTTACCTGAAAATATTAAGATGGTCAAAAACTTTGACCAGGCAGATATGGTGTCCAAACGATTGGGGCATCTGGGCTTTGATTTTGGATTGGCAATTGTACTGGTGGTGGTCACCCTTTTGCCTCTGGGCTTCAGGCCATCGCTGATCGTCATGATCTCCATTCCGCTTTCGCTCGCCCTTGGTCTGATCGCGATGAACCTATTGGGTTTCTCGCTCAACCAGCTCAGTATCGTGGGCCTTGTGGTTGCTCTCGGGCTATTGGTGGACGATAGCATCGTTGTGGTTGAGAACATCGAAAGGTGGCTTAGGGAAGGACATTCCAGGAAGGATGCTATTTTGAAGGGAACCAAGCAGATAGGTGCTGCAGTTGTTGGCTGTACCGCAACGCTCGTCATTGCATTTTTACCCCTCGCCTTTTTGCCTGATATGGCCGGAGAATTCATCCGAAGCCTGCCTATGGCCATTATTACCAGTGTATTGGCCTCTATGATCGTAGCGCTTACGCTGGTGCCTTTTATCGGAAGCAAAATCCTGAAAACCCATACCCATGGAGAGGGAAATTATTTCCTGAAAAAATTGCAGGGCTTTTTGACATGGTCATATAAGGGCATTATGCCCCTGGCACTCAAATGGCCAAAGGTGACAATTAGTATATCCATAGCACTCAGTGTGTTAGCTTTTTTACTCTTTCCAATGGCAGGTTTCAAGCTATTTCCCACTTCGGAAAAACCGATGTTCCTGATCAATATTAAAATGCCTTTGCAGGCAAACATCCCGGAAAGCGACAGGGCAGCAAAGCTGGTGGAAATGGAACTGAAAAAACATTCAGAAATCGTTTACTATACTTCGAACGTAGGAAAAGGCAATCCACAGATCTATTACAACGTGCACCAACAGGATATCAAACCAGATTTTGCGCAGATCTTTGTGCAATTGGAAGAAGAAACGAGTCCAATAGACAAAACCGAACTGATCAAAAGGCTCAGGACCAAATTCACTGATTTTCCCTATGCAAAAATAGAGGTGAAGGATTTCGAGCAGGGAACGCCGATCGAAGCGAATATCGTGGTCAGGGTATTTGGAGAAGACCAGGATACGCTCCGCTCTCTCTCGTTTAAAGTAGAAGAACTCTTGCGCAGGCATCCAGGTACTTTTTTTATCAATAACGAACTCAATGCCTACAAATCGGATGTTAAGATCAAAATCGATAAGGAAAAAGCACGGACCTTAGGCGTAATGACCAGCGACATCGACAAGGTGGTCAGAATGGCGGTTGCCGGATTGAATGTTGGCGATTACATTGATGACCGGGGGGATTCCAGGAACGTGGTAATTACCATTCCACGCGATAAGTTTTCAAATCTGGACGCATTGAAGAATCTTTACGTCAACAATATCCAGGGCGCCCCAATCCAGATTGATCAGATTGCAACCATCAGCATGGAGACCTCGCCAACAGCCATCAACCATTTTAATAAATCGCGGTTTGCCAAGGTGACCTCGCTCACTAAGGATGGGGTGCTGGCGAATGATATCCTCAAGGACATTGTACCAGAACTCAACAAGATGAAAATGCCGAAAGGCTATTATTATAAATTGTCTGGCGAGGCAGAATCGGAAGGTGATGCACTGGGCGGGAATTTCCTTTCGGTGATCATTTTAAGCACCTTTCTTTTTATCGCTGTGTTGCTGCTGCAGTTCAAGACCTTTAAAGGAATCATCATTGTATTGTCGATTATTCCGTTGGGCGTTCTCGGCGGGGTGATTTTCCTGCTACTGACCGGGAATCCAATGTCTCTGGTATCTATCATTGGTTTCATTGGTCTGTCGGGTATACAGGTAAAAAACTCATTGCTGCTGGTTGACTTTACCAATCAATTGCGCGAAGAGGGTAAAAGTATTGATCAGGCAATCCATATTGCCGGGGAAACCAGGTTTCTGCCTGTGGTACTGACCTCGATCACCGCGATCTGTGGACTGATACCAATTGCCATGAACCCAAATCCACAGATCGCGCCGCTGGCCATTGTATTGATTGGCGGACTGATCAGCTCTACTATACTATCCAGGATTGTGACGCCGGTGATGTATAAGCTGATACCGCCGCAGTTGCACGAAAAGATATGATCCGTCGAGACAGATGGGAAGACCTGTCGCTAAAATTGAGACTGTTCTTTATTAACCTGATTAACTGCATACTTAAAAATTAAAAGATGAACATAAAACGTTACCGTATTATTATGTATTGTTCCTGTATCAGCAAACTTGAAACACATTGTTGAATCAGACAGACGTCAGCCAATGCCATGTTGATCTTATGCCGATAAAAGAAGTCGCAATGGTTATCACCACTATCATCATTGCCATTATTCCTGCGGGTACCACCATCACGCTTCCGTTGTAACATGGCATTTGCGAGACACCTGAAGAAATGTAAATTGAATGGTACCATACACTTTGAATTAGGAACATAAAAAAATACTAATATTTTTAGTATGAAATCATTCTTTTTACATTTTTTTCTTCACATTTGCTTTAATGAAAAGTAAGTTGTTCAAGGAAAGACCGAAAACGGCCAAAACAAGTACTGGAAAATGGATCAGTGTTTTACCTGACAAAGGTGAGGGTTACCAACTGTATGACGCTTTAGAGGGACGGTACATCGGACGTATACTTTTTGATGCCGATGACAACTGGATATATGATGGATCAGTGCTGGATGTGTATGAGCAGGAAGAAGTGGCGGGGCTCATCAGCGGCAACCATAAGGAAATGGATAATTTGATCAGGAACTTATGAAAAAGAACATAGATCTGGATCTGAGTACAGTTGAAAAGCAACAGCTCAAAGCAAAAAAGATCAGTTTGAAGGCACTAAGCGACTATGCACCGGATGAGATCGCGGCGATGCTTAACGCTTCTCCGCAGCGGGCCAGGGAACTGAACGCTCTTACCGAGTTCCAGCGTATCCCCTCACTCGGGATCGGCTTTGCCAGGGAGCTAATGGCGCAGGGCTATTATTCGCTTGAGCAGTTGAAAGGAAAAAGTGCTGTCGAATTATTCGATGCCTTTGAAAAGCACAGCGGCTGCTGGGCGGACGCCTGTGTGGAAGATTCGTACCGTCTGCTCGTTCATTATATTGAGCACAGGGATGAGAGCAAGCGCTGGTGGAACTTCACTGAGGAGCGTAAAGCGTACCGTGCAGCCTGTGGCTTCCCGGCAGACCGTCCGGTAACGGCCTGGTATGAGACCGACAGATTCCCGAAGGCTAAAGCACATATGAAAGATAAATAATGATGGAACAATCGTGTTTTTTCCCGAAACGGGATAAAATCGTCCTTCCAATTCAGAACAAGCGATTTGAAAGCCGCGGCAACAAATTGAAAGTGATTGTACCGGTAATGGAGTGTGGACATGTCTGTTGTTACTACATTATAAAACTCCAACCTGTTTCCGGTCACCGTTACCATTAGCTACGGGATAAAGCTTCGTTCTACTATATCTCAGATATTTTTTTTCATTCTTACGAGTTCTAATTTTTCGCCGTCAAGCAGGGGCTCTACAATATTATCAGTTTCCAAAAAGCCCATTGCTTTATAAAGCGGAATACCAGGTAAGGTAGCGCCGAGCTCTAAACTTGAAAAACCTTGTTCTTTCGCTTGTTTTTCGCAAAGATCCATGATTTGCCTCCCAATTCCCCGTCTCGCATAACCCGGGTGAACAAAAAAAGCCCTTATTCTTGCTGCCTCCATGATTGGGTCAAGCAAAGCGTCCTGCAATTCTTTATGTTGATCACCTCCATACAATGTCTTTCGCATACTCCATCCTCCACAGCCGGCGATAATCCCGTCTATTTCAAAGATATAATAGGTGCTATCGCTTATTAATTGGGTATCAATCCCAAAGATGTACTTGAGGGCGCTATCAATCTGGCTTGACGTATAGTGTTCCGTACTTAGACCTCTCACTGAAAGATCTAAAAGCTTTTTTAATTCCGCAATGTCCTGAAATGTAGCTAGTCGTATCATAATAATTTGTTCAAATAATTTCCTGGTTGATAATCTGGTGTATCTACCTTCTGAGATTCGCAGTATTCTTATCGAGAATTTTAATTATTGAGTTCATGTGCAGGGTAAGTTGTTTAATGTCTGTGGAGGATAGATTCTTTAGTAATTCTTCAAACTGCCTGTCTGCCAAACTATTGAGAACATCAAGTTCACCCAGTCCTTTTTCTGTCAAAGATATTTGGCTTGCTCTGAAGTCTTTCTCAGACTTTGATCTGGTAATCAAATTATTCATTTCAAACTTTTTTAATACCCGGCTCAGATAACTCTTATCGATGAGCAAAGCATCTATAACCTCAGATGTGTCTATTTTGCCCACTGCGGAGATCTCAAAAAGAATTCTTGCTTCTGTTAACGTATACTGTGTCTCAAGATATCCCTGATCCAATACCCCTATC
>Ga0265780_10000594_pt1 | contig 55070 bp, 48 predicted proteins | sample P1T30metagenome_FD_192432 | JGI IMG/M metagenome (GOLD analysis project Ga0265780, IMG submission 192432) | Plant litter microbial communities from East Loma Ridge, Irvine, California - P1 T30 | ecosystem: Environmental > Terrestrial > Plant litter > Unclassified | place: USA: California... | reverse complement strand
CAACTTCCAGCTAAAGAATTGATTTCTGATAAATACATCGATAAGCTAAAAGCAGAATTAAAAATAGACGATAAACTGCGTCGTTTCAATATAAAAGAAGGAAAATTAAAGGTCTCTTTTGAAAAAAATGATGTAGAGATAGACATGAAATCAGGAACTGGAGAAGTGGTTTCTTTCATCAAAACGCCATTCATCAGCCAAACGATGAAACTCCACAAAAACACCTCAAACTGGTGGATTTATTACGGCGACATCTTCGGAATTTCCTTGATTGTGATTGCTATAACCGGAGCAATAATGATTCCAGCCGGAAAATTCACTTTCAAAAAAAGAGGCTGGAAATTAGCATTAGCCGGATTAATATTCCCGCTCATTTTCCTATTCTTACTAGCATAAAACAAAAATCCCGTTTCAATCGAAACGGGATTTTTGATATTTTAGAAACCGCAATCTGCAATCTCAATACTGAATTCTAACTTCTCAATTCTAAATTAGAATTGCTCTCTTCCAGCAAAGTGGAAAGCACCTTCGATAGCAGCGTTTTCGTCGCTATCAGAACCGTGAACAGCATTTTCTCCAATAGATTTTGCATATTTTTTACGGATAGTTCCTTCAGCAGCATCCGCAGGATTCGTAGCTCCAATTAAAGCTCTAAAATCTTCAACAGCATTATCTTTTTCCAAGATTGCAGCCACAATTGGACCTCTTGACATAAATTCAACCAATTCTCCATAGAAAGGTCTAGCAGCGTGCACTTCATAAAATTTCTGAGCGTCAGCCACAGTCAACTGCGTCAATTTCAAAGAAACAATTTTAAAACCACCTTCAGTAATCATGTTTAAAATCCCACCGATGTGTCCGTTTTCAACCGCATCAGGCTTAATCATTGTGAATGTTCTATTCGTTGCCATTTTTTTGTTTTTAAATTTGCGCAAAAGTAGTCTTTTTTAACAGAACTTGAAACTATTTAGAAGAATTAGAAACAGAAAATTTTAGATTTATCGGGAAAAGTCAGTCCCGCTTTCCGCTACAATAAAAAAATTTCTAAAGAAGAAATTTTTTTGATTTCCGCTACAATCGGGGTTAGCAGGAAAGGGCAGTGATTTTTTGTTATCGCCTCCCAATCGTTGTCGATGTAGTTTGTCGAAGAATCTTGTCATCCCAAGAAACAAAAAACCCCCACAAAAATAGAACAATCCTTGGTAACATTCTTCCTTCGTCAGAATGACAAGATTCAGAAAAAATCCGCGCAAATCCGCGTCATCTGCCAAATCCGCGTTCCATTTTCCTAAAATAAAAAGATCCAAAAATCTGCGGTAAAAAAACCTACAAAACAATCACAGAAAATTCATGCTCTAAAGGCTTCAATTCCTCAAATAATTTAGAAATCAAAACATCTCCATTCTCCAAATAAAACTCTGAAAAATTCAAAATCCGTTCCTGCAGACTCTTGTTCGGAAACATTTCATTCTGCAAATCAGCAATTCGCTCCAATTCTGATTCGTGCTTTTTCTTTTCTGCTTTTAAAAGACGCTTTTCAAGATTTTCCAAACCTTTAATCTGTTTCACTTCTTGAGCCATTACAGCGCCAATGAAAGATTTATCTGTTTTTCCGGCCATCTCATTCAAATCCTCAAATTGTTTCTTCAAAAATTCTTTCTGAGAAGAAAAATCAATTGAAAATTCCGAGAAAGTTTTCACTTTATCATTCATCAAATCAGCTTGTTTTGAAAACAAATCTTTCCAAGATAAGCCTAATTTGTCCGCTTTTTTAGCTTGTTTTTCGGTCGCCAAAAGCACTGAATTTCGCAAGAGTAAAATTGGGAAAGTGACATTCGAAGCTTCAAAATAAGATTTTAATTCCAACCAATATGCCAATTCGCCACCACCGCCAATGTAACAAAGATTCGGCAAAATAACTTCTTGATATAACGGACGCATAATAACATTCGGACTAAATTTTTCTGGATTATTTTGCAATAATTCCAAGATTTCTGCTTCCGAAAATTTCAATTTTGTATTATTTACGTAGTAAAAATTATCTTGAAAAATGATTCGCTCGCGCAAATTATCTTCGATACAAAAAAGGTTGATTTCCCTCGGATTTACTTGAATATTATAGTCTTTTAATTTTTCAGAAGTCTCCAAAACTTTCTGGAGTGAAGTCTTTTTTAAAAGTTCCTCTTTCGCAAACGGAATAAATTCTTTTTTCAAATCAGCATCATCCGCATCGATAATAACCAAACCCGTTTTTCCGAAAATTTCATTGGCTAAAAAACGAGTAGCTTCCGCCAAATTAGAGTGTTTCACATAAGCATCTTGAAACAATTTCCTAAGATATTCGGCATTTTTTCCTAAACCTAATTCCAAAGAGAAAACTTCAAAAACTTCATCCAAACCTTTAGTAGAAAGTCTCCCGACAGGTCCGCCATTTTCAGTATTCCAACGCACTTTTTTCCCGTGTAAATTGAAATAATTTATCTCTTCAAAATCGTGGTCTTCCGTCGCCATCCAATAAACCGGAACAAAATTATATTCAGGATATTCTCCTTTTAATTGCTTGGTCAAATTAATTACTGAAACTATTTTGTACAAAAAATACAATGGTCCGGTAAATAAATTCAGCTGATGTCCAGTCGTTATTGTAAAAGTTTTTGAACTTGAAAGCGACTTGATATTCACATTTGTCAAATCTGACACATTCAAATTCGCATATTGTTTTTCTAAAACAGAAACTAATGTTTTTCGATTTGAATTATCGTCTGAATTGAAATTTTCTCCTTTTTCAATTAGCTGTTTTTCAAAGTTTTCTAAAGTAGGAAATCGATGGTAAAGCGACTGTAAGTCTGGTTTTTGGTTTAAATAATCATTGATTAATGAAGAAAAATAACCAGATTCTTGATAGCTGATACAGTCGGTGGGCATAGTTTGAAAATTTTCTGTAAAAATAAAGAAAATTAAGGCACAAATAATTAAAGAAGTCATAAAGTCGAAAGTTATATGTGAAAAATGAGAACAGTATTTTTATGCTTAAAATTGGGACTTTATGACGTTAGACTTTAAAAACTTTCGACTTTTTCAAAAATAAATTTGGAATATTCAAAAACTATTCTAAATCTTTGCAGACGAAAAATTAATAACACTTTAAAACGAAGAAAAATGTTTGTACTTACATCATCATTTCAAAGCTTCACACCAACAGGATTTGGTGCAACGCTTCTTCGTGGTTTATTTCAATCTTAGAAAAACATTTTTAGATATATGAAAAAGCCCGAAGACATTTAGTTTCGGGCTTTTTTTATTCTAGACACTTCAAAAATTTCCCGAAAGTCAGTTTGCTTATTTATCCAAATTGGATAAAAGACTTTGCACGTTTCATTTTCAATTTTTAAACATTTCAGTTTAAGAACAGAAAGAAACTTGCGCCAAAAAAATAAGAATCAACAAAATTTATGGGAAATAAATTATCCGGAAAAGACCTGATTAAATTGGGCTTTCCAAAAAACAATTCAATAAATATCGCCCTTGGGCAAATAAATAGATACAGAAAAAGAGAGAAAAAAGAATCGATTCTAACGGAAGCCAAAGAAGTTTTGCTCTCTCCAGAAAAATTTGAAGGCCACGGAACTTGGGGCAAAGTCGCAGAAGGTTTAATCAAGCCAGTTCAAGTCAGAATGCACCAATTGAAAACAACGCGCGTTCCGTTCACGATTTTTGGAGAAAATGAAATCGACGAGCAAGCCAAATTTCAATTGTATGACTCGCTAAAATTGCCAATTTCGGTAGCCGGAGCCTTGATGCCAGACGCGCATTCGGGTTATGGATTGCCAATCGGCGGGGTTTTGGCGACAGATAATGCCGTGATTCCTTACGGAGTTGGCGTTGACATCGGTTGCAGAATGAGCCTTTCGATTTTTGATTTGCCAGCGTCTTTTCTGAAAGGAAAAGACCACCAGTTGCAAGCGATTTTAAAAGACAATACCAAATTTGGGATGAAAGAAACGCACGCTACAAAAGCCGACCACGAAGTTTTTTACAAAAGTGAATTTCAAGATATTCCGTTGCTAAAAAGTCTTTTGCCAAAAGCGTACAAGCAATTGGGAAGTTCTGGCGGAGGAAACCATTTCGTGGAATTTGGAGTCGTGAAAATTGACACTCCGTTGAACGAATGGAGGTTGGAAAAAGGCGAATATTTTGCGGTGCTTTCGCATAGCGGTTCGCGTGGTTTGGGTGCCAATATTGCGAAACATTACACGTATTTGGCGACAAAACAATGTCCGTTGCCAAAGAATGTGCAACATCTAGCTTGGCTCGATTTGAATACACACGACGGCCAAGAATATTGGTTAGCAATGAATTTAGCCGGAGAATATGCCAAAGCTTGCCACGATGATATTCACCGAAGAATTGCCAAAGCACTTGGAAAAAGAATCGTTGTGAACATTGAAAACCACCACAATTTTGCGTGGAAAGAAATGGTCAATGGCAAGGAATGTATCGTTCACAGAAAAGGCGCAACGCCAGCTGGAGAAGGACAATTGGGAATCATTCCAGGTTCGATGACCGCGCCAGGCTACATTGTTCGAGGTAAAGGAAACGTTGAAAGTTTGAATTCTGCTTCGCACGGAGCGGGAAGATTATTTTCAAGAGCGAAATGCAAAAGCACTTTTACGCAAAGCGAAATCAAAAAAGTTTTGCAAGCAAATGGTGTCACTTTGATTGGAGGTAATATCGACGAAGCGCCAATGGCTTACAAAGACATAACGAAAGTGATGGCAAACCAAACAGAATTGGTCGAAATACTTGGGACATTCACGCCAAAAATCGTGAGAATGGACCGCTAAAAGTAAAAGAAAAATGGAAAAAATAATTCAGATAACAGCGGGTCGCGGACCTGCGGAATGCACTTGGGTTGTCGCCCAAGTGCTTAAAAGAGTTTTGGAAGAAGCGCAAGAACAGAGTTTGGAAACGGTTGTATTGCAAAGAGAAACGGGTTCAGAAAACGGAACTGTGGAAACGGCAACGCTTTCTGTCAAAGGAAAAAATGCTGATGAATTTGCAACATCTTGGTTGGGCACAATTCAATGGATTGGTCAAAGCCAATTTCGAAAAATGCACAAACGCAAGAATTGGTTCATCGGAATCTTTGAAATTGAGAAACAAAAGAATTCAGAAGTTTCAGAAAATGATATTCAATATCAGGCGATGCGAAGTTCTGGCGCGGGAGGACAGCACGTGAACAAAGTGAGTTCGGCGATTCGGGCGACGCATATCCCAACGGGAATTGCAGTTGTGGCGATGGACAGCCGTTCGCAACACCAAAACAAAAAACTGGCAACAGAACGATTATTAAAAAAATTAGAAAGCGAAACTTTGCAACAGCTCAAAAATCATGTCGGGAAACAATGGGAAAACCAGTTGAATATTCAGCGTGGAAATCCAACTAGAACATTTACCGGAACGGATTTTAAAAAGAATAAAATCGAAAAGAGCTACAAGGGAATTCGCCCGAAATTAAAAACAGATTTAAGACATGAAAACAATTGATAAATACGTTTTTCAGGCATTGGATAATTATCCTTATTCGCTTGAAGAAACCATTGAATCTTTGGATTACGCTTTTTCGTATGACGCTAAAAACACAATGGTTTTGTGTCTTTACGGAAGAATTCAGGCAGAACAATTATTGAATTATGAAGAAGCCAAGAATTATTTTCAAGAAGCTTTGGCAATAAATATTCACGCTTTAGAAGTCTATCCATTTTATCTTCAGACCTTGATTTTAAACGAAGATTTTGAGGAAGCGGAAAAACTGATTGATTTTGCTTTGACCATTAAAGGAATCAATAAAGCAGAGATTTTGGTTAAAAAAGCCATTCTTTTAGAAGTTCAAATGAATTTTAAAAAAGCTTTGAAAGAAATAAAAAATGCCAAACTGCACTCGATAAGTTATGCTTCTGATTCAGAAATTAACGAAGCCGAAAAACGAATTAAAGGCAAGATAGATTTAGGCAAAAAGAAAAAGAAGCCGAAAAAATCTAAGAAAGATTCAAAAAAGAAGTCGAAATGATTTTCACAGAAAAGACTGTCAGAAATTTGGCAGTCTTTTTTTATTTTTAGTTAAAAAAAACAAGCATAACTATTTACAAAATAAGATTTTAATAGTAAGTTTGAGCAAAATTTCAACAAACTATGAAAGCATTAAAAATAATCTCTGACTTGCTCCCAATTCCAAGTTATACTGTCATTATTACCTGTTTCTTTTTTCCGTTTTTGACCATAAAATGTAATACGACCGAACTGGTTTCAGTTACCGGATTCGATTATGTGATTGGAAACGACGTGAAAGACAAGATGGAAAAAAGCGAAATGGCGAAAACCATCAAGGAAAAAATGGGTAAAGATATGTTCGATACCAAAACGGAAACCGATTCGATTTCTGAAGATGGCGAACCAATTGTAACAGAAAATGGCGAAGAAGAAGCGGGAAATTTATCTGACCTTTCTAAAAGCACGAAAGACGAAAAAATGGCGAAGGTTTTATTTTTTGTAATTATGGTAGTTCCTTTATTGATGGCGGTTTTAGGTCTAATAATTGCTTTTACAAAGTCAAAAAAGAAAGCACTTTTTCATATTATATTCTCGACAATCGGGTTCGTTTTTCTTTTGGCCTACGGAATTATGATTAAATCTTCGGGTGATATCAATTCAATTTCTTCGATGGGCGATGGAATTGGTGCCGGAATGATTTCTGTTGAATTAGGAAACGCTTATTTTGTGGCAACAATCTTCTTTTTGATTGTCATTATGTTTTTTGCAATGGCGAAATATCTAAAAAATCTCTACAAAGAAGAACAGCAAATCCGCGAAGAAACGATTGAAGAATTTTATTCGAAAGAAGAATTTTAAAAACATATTTATAGAAAAAACTCCTGAGAAATCAGGAGTTTTTTATTTTGCGCCGAGAACACTGCATTTCCAAATGGCAAAAATTTTATCGGTAAAAGGAACAATCAAATAAATTCGCTGGCTTAAAATATATTGCGACGGATTGGCGTAATATTCTTCCAGAGTTACAGAAGGCAAGGAACGAATGGTAGTCGCTTTTCTATGGCTGAATCCAAAATAAGTCGAAGTTTCAGAATCTGTTTTCATATTCACGATTCCGCCAAAAGTTTTGATAGAAAAGGAAGCGCGCGTGCTATCGGGTGAAATGGTAAAGGTAATATCAGAAGGATTTTTGGCATATAAAAAACGAATTTCCTTCTTTTTTTGAGCAAATCCCGAAATAGATAAGAATAAAAATAGGCTGAAAATAATTGATTTCATAATTTAAAAAGTAGTTTAAATTCCGATAATGCAAAGTAAGGTATTTAAAATGAGCTGACAAATCCAAAAAAATCAGCAAATGCGCAACTTCGTCAAAAATATGAAGTAATTTTGCAGACTTGATTAAAAACAATGACATCAGTTTTCCTCATCACGCCACCTTTTACACAGCTAAATACGCCATATCCGGCGACGGCTTACATCAAAGGTTTTTTAAACACAAAAAATGTTTCTTCGTTCCAATCTGATTTGGGAATTGAAGTAATTTTGTCGTTGTTTTCAAAAAAAGGCTTGATGGATTTATTTGCGGAAGCTGAAAAAAATCCTTTGGAAAAATCAGAAAATGCCAAGCGAATTCTGGCTTTGCAAGAAGAATATTTCAAGACGATTGATTCTGTGATGCTTTTCTTACAAGGAAAAAATCCGACGCTTTCGCACTTGATTTGCCAAGAAGATTTTCTGCCAGAAGCTTCTCGATTTTCACAATTGGAAGAACTCGATTGGGCTTTTGGAACAATGGGAACTCAGGATAAAGCCAAGCATTTGGCAACTTTATACCTGGAAGATATTTCAGATTTAATCATAGAATGTGTCGATGAAAATTTTGGCTTTAGCCGATATGCCGAAAGAATGGGCCGTTCTGCGAATTCTTTTGATGAACTTTATGAAATGTTACAGCGCGAGCCAACGTACATAGACAACATTTTATTGGAAAATTTGAACCAGAAAATGAACGATTTGCAACCGGAATTGGTTTGTTTTTCGGTTCCGTTTCCCGGAAATTTATACAGTGCTTTCAGAAGCGCACAATTTATCAAGAAACATTTTCCGAAGAGCAAAATTGCGATGGGAGGCGGATTTCCAAATACAGAATTACGTTCTTTGGCAGACATTCGTGTGATGGAATTCTTTGATTTTATTACGCTTGACGACGGAGAAGTTCCTTTGGAAGAATTGATTTCAAATGTTCAAAATCCAAACCACGGCGAATTCAAAAGAACATTTCTCCTTGAAAACGGAAAAATAGTGTATAAAAATAATTCCGCAAAAAGAGATTACAAGCAGTCAGAAGTGGGAACTCCAGATTATTCTGATTTGCTTTTGGACAAGTATATTTCGGTTATTGAAATCGTAAATCCAATGCACAGAATGTGGAGCGACGGCCGATGGAATAAGTTGACAATGGCACACGGCTGTTATTGGGGGAAATGTACTTTTTGTGATATTTCTTTAGATTACATAAAAGTCTACGAACCAGTCGCCGCCAAATTATTGTGCGATAGGATGGAGGAATTAATCGAGCAAACGGGCCAAAACGGATTCCATTTTGTGGATGAAGCGGCGCCACCAGCTTTGATGCGTTCGTTGGCTTTAGAAATTCTGCGCAGAAAATTGACAGTAACTTGGTGGACGAATATTCGCTTTGAAAAAAGTTTCACAAGAGATTTATGTTTGTTGCTAAAAGCTTCGGGATGTATTGCTATTTCTGGCGGTTTGGAAGTTGCATCTGATCGATTATTGGAATTAATCCAAAAAGGAGTAACCGTGGCGCAAGTGGCAAGAGTTACCCGAAATTTCACGGAAGCCGGAATCATGGTTCACGCTTATTTAATGTATGGATTTCCTACGCAAACTTCTCAAGAAACGATTGATTCGCTAGAAATGGTGCGCCAATTATTTGAAATCGGAATTTTGCAATCTGGTTTTTGGCATCAATTTGCAATGACAGCGCACAGTCCGGTGGGAATGTATCCAGAGAAATTTGGAGTTTTGAAAGAAACAGAAAATATCGGAACCTTTGCCAATAACGATATCATCCACATTGATAAAACAGGAACTGACCACGACCAATTCAGCTTTGGATTAAAAAAATCATTGTTCAATTACATGCACGGAATCTGTTTTGATTTTCCACTGCAAGATTGGTTTGAGTTCAAAGTGCCACGTACAAAAGTGCCGAGCGATTATATCTACAATGCAATTCACGAAGAAGAAGATTTTAATACAAAATCATCCGCAAAAGTAGTTTGGATTGGAAATAAACCGACAGTTTCTTTTTTTACAAAATCAAAAAAAGGAAATTCTTGGGAAATGGCGACTTTAGATTTTCATTCAAAAAAAGAACAATTTGATATCCAAACCAGCAAAGAACAAGGAATTTGGTTGCAAGAAATATTGTCTAAAATTTTGGTATCAAATACAAAAACCTACACTTTTCAAGAAATAAAAGCAGATTATGAAAATTCAGATTTAGAGGATTTTGAACTATTTTGGTACGGAAAGCAAATAAAAACCCTGAAAGAATCAGGGCTTTTGGTACTTTAATTTTTCATCGCTTTCTTTTCAGCATCTTCCTTTAATTTGTCGAACTTTTCAATTTGTTCTTTAGAAAGTACTTTCTTTATTTTTGATGCAATTTTATCGTTAATCGCCTGAGCCTTATCTCTTTTCTCAACATAAGCGATGTCCATTTTGTAGATTTCTTCCAGCGCATCTTTGTTGTCATTAACCGCAGATTTAACCACAGCTTGCTGTAAACCATCCAGTTTCAACTCTTTTGTCAAATAATCGGTATAAACGGTAGCATAATCTTGAGGCTTGTCTTTTGAACTACTTCTTGGAGCATCATTCCCGATCGAACGATCAATATTGCTTCGTCTTCCGTTGTTATAGCCGTTATTGTAATATTGTGAATAGCCTTCGGTAACTCCAAAAACCAAAAATAAAACTGAGATATAAAATAATTTAGTCATGCCCATAAAATTTATAAAACAAACTTAACAATTTTTAAGCCAAAAAGAAAATGGCGCTAATTTTAATTAAAAAAGGAGCTTCAACAGAAACTCCTTATATTTTTATTCTTCAATAATTGCTTCTCCATAAAGGTCAAACTCGGCAGCATCTGTGATTTTTACATTTACAAATTCCCCCGTTTTTAAATACGCTTTTGTAGCATCAATTAAAACTTCGTTATCCACATCTGGACTATCAAATTCAGTTCTTCCAACGAAGTGACCGCCTTCTTTTCTGTCAATAATACAACGGAAAGTCTTCCCGATTTTCTCTTGGTTCAACTCCCAAGAAATCTGAGATTGAATTTCCATAATTTCATTCGCGCGCTGTTGTTTTACTTCTGCCGGAACATCGTCTTCTAATAAATAAGCGTGCGTATTTTCTTCGTGAGAATAGGCGAAACAGCCCAATCTTTCAAAACGCATTTCTTCAACCCAGTTTTTTAAAATCTGAAAATCTTCCTCAGTTTCTCCAGGATAACCCACAATCAAAGTAGTTCTGATGGTCATTTCTGGCACTTTTTCTCTGAATTCGTTAATCAATTTCGTAGTCTTTGCCTGAGTCGTTCCTCTTCGCATTGACTTTAAAATTGAATCAGAAATATGTTGTAACGGAATATCCAAATAGTTACAAATCTTTGGCTCGCGCTTCATTAAATCCAAAACATCCATCGGGAATCCAGTTGGGAAAGCATAATGCAAACGAATCCATTCAATACCTTCAACCGCCGCCAAATTCTCTAATAATTCAGCAAGATTTCGTTTTTTATACAAATCAAGACCATAATAAGTCAAGTCTTGAGCAATCAAAATCAACTCTTTCACGCCGTTTTTAGCCAAACCTTTCGCTTCATTAACCAATTTTTCGATCGGTTGTGAAACGTGTTTTCCACGCATCAACGGAATCGCACAAAAACTGCAAGGACGGTCGCAACCTTCCGCAATTTTCAAATACGCATAATTTTTCGGTGTTGTTGTCAAACGCTCTCCAAGCAACTCGTGGCGGTAATCAGCACCAAGTGCTTTCAATAATCCTGGCAATTCGGTAGTCCCAAAATATTGGTCCACATTCGGAATTTCCTTAATCAAATCTGGCTTGTAACGTTCAGACAAACATCCAGTTACGAAAACCTTGTCAACAATTCCTTGCTCTTTTTTATCAACATAATTCAAAATCATATTTACAGATTCTTCTTTCGCATTGTCAATAAAACCGCAAGTATTAATCACAATAATATTGCCCTCACGTTCCGCAGGCGCCTCATGCTCAACATCTTTACCGCTGGCACGCAATTGCCCCATCAGCACTTCACTGTCGTAAACATTTTTAGAACACCCTAAAGTGATTACATTAATCTTGTTTTTCTTTAACGTCTTGGTTCTCATAGAATTGTAAATTGGAGTGCAAAATTAAGCTTTTTTCTCCAAACCCCGCCAGTTTCAGTTTCTATTTGTATTCTTTCTAACATAAATCGCAATAAAAAATCAGCTTTTTCTTTTCCCGAAGCACAATCGCCAACGCTTTTTTTAAACTTCGTCCCGCTTTCTGCAGTAGTTTTTTTGAAGAAAAATCAAAAAAAGCTACTGCCGCCAATCGGGGCTATTAAAAAACGATAGTACCCTTTTTAAACTTTTGAACCATTGCGTGAACTTCGTTTTCGTTAAAAAATGAATTAGAATCCGCGAAAATCCGCGTCATCCGTTTGAATCCGCGTGCCGTTCTCAACACAAACAATTCACAAACTTGTCATTCCGAAGAATGAGGAATCTCCAGTTTCCAAATCACGTCGCGGAGATTCCTCCTCCGTCGGAATGACAAAAATTAGGCTAAAATTTCCTGTAATCCAATGTTTAAAATTCTCACAATTTCCCAGCACGATTTTTGATATTTATCCCCAATGTTTTACGTTTACAATATGAAAACCAAAATCTTAATTTTCTTTCTCTTTTTCCAAATTTCCCTCTTCGCACAAAAAAGAGACGTTCAAGTCTATCGAGAATTTGTTGATGGAAAAACAATCGTTTACGCAGATAACGATGAATTTTGTCCGGTTTCCGTCGTCATCAGAACCGAATTGGTGAATATGAAAAGCAGTTTAAAAAAGGCATTTGTTCTTGTTCCAGCGCAAACAAAAAAGTTTGTGGTAACAGAATTGACAGTCGTTGACAAAACCAAAAAAGTGTCTTTCAAATACCAAAGTTCCTTTTTTCTCGGCAACATTGATTTAAGAAAATACGACATCAATTTTCCATACGAACTTCCTTATAATAAAGGAGAAGAATATTTGGTAGGGCAGGGTTACAACGGAACTATTTCACACCAAAACGAATTTGCCTTAGATTTCATAATGCCCATCGGAACTGAAATTTTAGCATCCCGCGAAGGAATTGTTGTTGACGTTCAAGACAAAAACTCAGGAAATTGTATGAAAAAAGAATGTGCCGAAAATAATAATTATATCGTAATTTATCACGAAGACGGAACGTTTGCAGAATATACGCACATTGATACTAATTCAGCTACGGTAAAAAAAGGAGATTCAATAAAAACCGGCGATAAAATTGCATTAAGCGGAAACGTTGGTTGGTCTTCAGGTCCGCATTTGCACTTTTTTACCTTTGTTCCAGATATTGAAAAAGGAAGAATTTCTATCAAAAGTAAATTCAGAACAAAAGGAAAAAAACTCGAATTTTTAGAAGAGAAAGAATTTTATTTGAAAGAGTAAAAATTGCCACAGATTCGCAGATTTTAAATTTAAAATGCGAATCTGCGGTATAACTTATTTTATGATTGAAACTGGTTCTTTGTTTTCATCAATTGCCACAAACGTGAAGTTTCCCGTGATGGCTTTTTCTCGTTCCAAAGAATACATTTTTTCCACATAAATTTCCACGTGAACTTGCATACTCGTGTTTCCTATGTGGGTTACTTTTCCAATCAATTCAGCAAAAGTTCCAGACGGAATAGGTTTTTTAAAGTCAATTCTGTCACTGCTTACCGTTACCACTCTTTGACGACTGAAACGTGTTGCGGTAATAAATGCCACTTCGTCCATTAATTGCATCGCGTTTCCACCAAATAAAGTGTCATAATGGTTAGTTGTATTTGGGAATATTGCTTTAAAAATATGTGTTTCTGCTGCGTCTATTTTTTCTTGTAATGTCATTTTGTTAGTTGTTTTTTGGTCTTAAATTTCCCCATTTTAAATACGTGCTTCCCCAGGTAAATCCGGCGCCAAAAGCTGTGATTAGCATATTTTGTCCGGCTTTAAAATCATCTTTGAAATCCCAGAGACAAAGCGGAATCGTTGCCGCCGTTGTGTTTCCGTATTTTTCAATATTGATTTTTACTTTCTCAATCGGGAAATTTAAGGTATCGCTTACGGCTTGAATAATTCTCAAATTCGCTTGATGCGGAATAATCCAATCTACTTTTTCTGAAACCAATTCGTTGCGTTCCATAATTTCTTTGCAAGCAGAACTCATTCCGTTGATAGCGTTTTTAAAAACCGTTCTTCCGTCTTGATGAACAAAATGTTTTTTATTTGCCACAGTTTCCTCAGTAGCAGGAAAAAGGGAACCTCCGGCTGGAACAGAAAGAAATTGCGTTCCGTTTCCATCCGTTTTAAAAATATTGTCAATTACGCCTAAATCACCAGAAGTTGGTTCAAGTAAAACAGCACCAGCTCCGTCGCCAAAAAGAACGGATGTATTTCTGTCTTCATAATTTACGATCGCACTCATTTGGTCGGCACCAATTACCAACACTTTTTGATATCGGTTGCTTTCAATCAAACTTGCCCCAACAGAAAGTGCGTATAAAAAACCGGAACAAGCGGCGTTTAAATCAAATCCCCAAGCGTTTTTCAAGCCTGCTTTTTCACAAACAATGCTTGCAGTAGGCGCTAAAATATGATCAGGAGTGGAAGTGGCTAAAATTAAACAATCAATTTCTGACGGTTCAATATCTGAGTTTTCGATGAGGTTTTTTATGGCAAAAGCGGCCATATCTGAAGTGGCTAATGATTTATCAGAAAGTATCCTTCTTTCTTTGATTCCGGTTCTGGAAGTAATCCATTGGTCGGAAGTATCAACCATTTTTTCGAGGGTTTTATTATCTAAAATAGTTTCTGGAACAAAGCCTCCAATGGCTGTAATAGTTGCGTTTGTTTTGGTATTCATTGACGGTAAAAAGTTGTGTGGCTTGGGAAAAGCCAAGTTTGTTTTTGAAAAGTTGTTCTTAAATCAGAATACTTACGAAGAAAAAAGGAATAGTTTTTTTGGTGAAGGCGCACTTCTTCCATAGAAATTAAACCAAAAACTTTAGACCGCGAAAGTATTGTCAAATTGAAAAAGGCAGGTCTCCTGACTTGTAGCATTTTTATCTTCCTTCCCAAAATTTAATATTTCAGTGGATTTGTTGATAAAAACTTTTTGGGCTACTTACAGTTGCGCGACAGTTCGTGAATTTCACACGATTCCCTATTAACTTCGATTAAAACCGAAGGCCGTTTTTCTTGATAGAAATAAATGAAGAACTTTTTGCAAAGATACTCAGTCGGTTCTTAAAAAAATCCCAAACTGAATAGTTTCTGCCAATAAAAAAGCCACCCAAGTGGATGGCTTACTATTAGAAAGATGCGATTAAATTTCAAATAATAATGTAAGAGAAATGTTATTATAAACTGATTTTAAATCAGAAATATCAGTTAATCCTTGTGAGAAAAATGTTTGTTGAATATCTCGTTTTGAGTAAGCATATGCAGCATCGAGCCTCGTTCTTCCAAAATTGTATCCCAATCCACCTGAAATTCCGTGCAAATCGCCCATTGAATTTGTATTTTTATAAGGACTTTGTTCAAAGCGATAGCCGCCTCTAAAGCTCCATTGTTTCACCCTTGTTTCAGCTCCGACTCTAATTTCTGAGCTCATATCTAATAATGAATTTAGATTATCGTTTGTCTCAGAAAAATTTGAATTTCTTAATGCATTTCGATTTTCGTTTGAGCTGAATTTTGTGTTGCTGTAATCTTTAACAGCATAATCAACACTTATTAAACCCACTTTTCCAAAAACATACCCTAAACTACCAGTGTATTTGCCAGGCGTCCTTAAATTATAACCCGCATAAATTGTGTTATAGTCACTCGGACTCACAAAAAAACTCCCATCAGCGTCTGTAACTGAAAGATCTTGGTAAGTTTCATCATTTAAATGATACCATGTTGGGGAATCATAGGCAATTCCAAACCTCAATTCATTTGTTATTTTTGCAATTGCTCCAACTTGAAAAGAAAAGCCATTACCGTAAGTATAAAGCTCATTATTAAAACGCAAAGCCTGTAAATTATCAGTTTGCGAGCTTCCTGGTGTGTCTAAATAATCTTCATAAAAACTAGATTTTCGGATATAATCTGTGAAATGCGCGTTTAAATTTAGACCAAAATAAAACCGGTCCTTATATTGTGTAGCGAAATTGAAAGACAGCTTTCCGTTATAACCTGAAGTTTCTTCAAAATTTTCTTGGTAATAATTACCTCCTGCGGGTGTGTTCGAAATATAACGATTTGGCGCAGCTGGATCTAAATTTGACGCGATGACATTTCCTTGTGTTCCTAAAAATATTTGGTCATTTTGAAATGTATTGCCACCATGAATTTGATTTGCGTGACTAAGAAAATATTGAGAGACCGAGTTCGTTGGATTATACCCTTGCGTAAAAATTTTGTTGTCAAGGTTCCGAGCGTTTTCATAATTTACTCCAACGGTAAATTTTTGCCAGTTACTTACTTGATTTTCATCGGTGAAAACCCAAATTGCGCCTAGTTGTTTCAAATCAAATGAATTTTCTTTTTCAGTGTTTCCGCTTCCAAAATAGTTCGTTTTATTCTTTATGTTCGTCGAATTGACTGTTGCAGAAAACTGACTAGCGGTAAAAACGGCACCACCTGCTGGATTTACATTTAGAGAAGAAAAGTCCCCTCCAAGTGCTCCAAATGCTCCACCCATCGCTCTGAAACGTGCTGTGCCTTGCAAATTGTCTTGAGAATAACGCATCGCATCGCTAATGTCTTGCGCTTGTATTGTATTAAAAAAAGTTCCTGTCAATAAAAGATAAAGATATTTTTTCATAAAAATTGAAAGTTTGGATTTAAATAAAAACGCCTATGCTCTTTAAGTTAAAAACATAGGCATTATTAAATTTTTGCGATTATCTTCTTCCGCCGCCGCCGCCAGATCTTCCGCCGCCACCGCCACCGCCGGATCTACCTCCGCCACCTGAACTCGGTGCGCTGTATGATCTTGATGGTGCCACGTTTTGACTTCTTGTTGAGCTGCTTCGTGATGGAGTATAGCTACTATTGCTACGCGTAGTGTTATAATTTGGGTTCGAATTACTTCTAGTTGCGTTGTAGCTTCTAGTTGTATTATAGTTTGCTCTGGTTGCGCTATTTCTTGTCGTATTGTATGCTCTATTTACATTTCTTGTAGAATAGGTTGTATTTGAGCTTCTTCTAGCATTGCTGTAATCGTTGCTTCTATTAGTGGTAGATCTTGTGCCTCTAGCATAATTACTGTTTGCTCGTCCAGCAAAATTCGCGCTTTCACCTCGAACACCTCGTCTTCCGTTGGCGTAGTAGTTCGTTCTGTTGTAATTATTTCCGTAGTAGCCGTTTCCGTACCAGTTGTTCCATCCGTTGTAATAACCTCCGTAACCCCAATTACCGTATCCCCAGCCACCATAAAAAGGACTATTCCATCCCCATCCGAGACCCCATCCACCATAATAACCGCCATACCAGTTATTCCAGCCAAGACCCCAGCCCCAGCCAAGTCCTGGGCCATACCAGTTATTGTATCCCCATCCAGTATCATAGTAATTAATGGTGACACCTTCTGGATTATTTCCCCATCCGCCATAACCGGTTTCTGTCACATAAACCGTGTCACGGGCTCTGTCATCATAAGAAGAGTTATAATTTTCTGTATCGGTGAAGAATTCAGGGTCATCTTGAAGCGATTGAAAATAACCTGTGTTTTGATTATTATTTTGAGCGACAGTTCTGTTTCTTTGAGAACCAGAGTAAACTCCATCGTTATCATAAGTAGTGTTTTGGGATGACGAACAAGACGTCATCAAAACCGTCAGCAGTCCAATCAAAGAATAAATGGAAGCTGATTTTGTAGAAATGTAATTAGTTTTCATATCTAGAGCAATTTAAATTGTTGGACAATACAAAAATAGTTAGTTTTGCTGAAACTATTTAGTTAAATAAAGTTAAACAATATTTGTGCCAAATTATTCAATATGAGTAAGAACCTTACAAAAAGATCAGAAGATTATTCCAAGTGGTATAACGAATTGGTCGTTAAAGCAGATTTAGCCGAAAATTCTGGAGTTAGAGGCTGTATGGTCATCAAGCCTTACGGTTATGCAATCTGGGAAAAGATGCAAGCAGAATTAGATCGAATGTTCAAGGAAACCGGACATCAAAATGCTTATTTTCCGCTATTTGTTCCCAAAAGTATGTTTGAGGCAGAAGAAAAGAATGCCGAAGGTTTTGCAAAAGAATGTGCTATCGTAACTCATTATAGATTAAAAAATGATCCAGATAAACCTGGAAAATTGATGGTTGACCCAAATGCCAAATTAGAAGAAGAACTAATTGTTCGTCCAACAAGTGAAGCAATTATTTGGTCAACATATAAAGGATGGGTGCAATCTTACAGAGATTTACCTTTGCTAATTAATCAATGGGCAAACGTAGTTCGCTGGGAGATGAGAACGCGTTTATTTCTGAGAACTGCCGAATTTTTATGGCAAGAAGGTCACACGGCCCACGCTACAAGAACAGAAGCTATTGCAGAATCTGAACAAATGATGAATGTTTATGCTGATTTTGCCCAAAATTTTATGGCAATTCCAGTTATAAAAGGTTTGAAAACAGAAACTGAACGTTTCGCTGGCGCGGAAGAAACTTATTGTATCGAAGCTTTGATGCAAGACGGAAAAGCGCTTCAAGCCGGAACTTCGCATTTTTTAGGTCAAAACTTTGCAAAAGCATTCGACGTGAAATTTGCTAATGCAGAAGGAAAACAAGAATATGTTTGGGGAACTTCTTGGGGAGTTTCAACGCGTTTGATGGGTGCTTTGGTTATGACGCATTCTGATGATAACGGATTGGTTTTACCTCCAAACTTAGCTCCGATTCAAATTGTGATTGTTCCAATTTACAAGACTGATGAAGAATTTGCTGCGATTTCAGAAGTTGCACATACTTTAGTTTCTCAATTCAAAAAGTTAAGAGTCTCAATTAAATTTGACGATAGAACAACTCAAAAACCAGGATTTAAGTTTGCAGAGTGGGAATTAAAAGGAGTTCCGGTTAGAATTGCTGTTGGTCCAAAAGATTTAGAAAACGGAACATTCGAAGTTGCTAGACGAGATACTTTGACAAAAGAAGTCGTTTTAAAGGATGAAATCGTAAAGTACGTGAGTAATTTATTAGAAAAAATCCAAGAAGATTTATTCAATAAAGCTTTAAATTATAGAGATACGCATATCACGGAAGTGAATGATTTTGAAGAATTTAAAGATGTTTTAGAAAACAAAGGAGGCTTTATCTCGGCTCATTGGGACGGCACTGCAGCAACAGAAGAAAAGATAAAAGACTTGACAAAAGCAACAATAAGATGTATTGCTTTAGACAGAGTAGAAGAGGCTGGAACCTGCGTCTTTACTGGGAATCCTTCATCTGGAAGAGTGCTTTTTGCTAAGGCATATTAAAAAAAATAAAAAAAAATTAAATTTTTTTAAAGTAGCTATTGCACAAATAAAAAATAGTTGTATTTTTGCAACCGCAATAGAGAAGCAAGGCCCGTTCGTCTATCGGTTAGGACGCATGGTTTTCATCCATGTAAGAGCGGTTCGATTCCGCTACGGGCTACTACTTTTTTAAAGCATCAGTTCTCCTTAACTATAAAAAGGAAAATGGCCCGTTCGTCTATCGGTTAGGACGCATGGTTTTCATCCATGTAAGAGCGGTTCGATTCCGCTACGGGCTACTAAATTAGTTGTAAATTAGTTTTATAAAATAAAAGCTGGTGTCTCGGTTTTTATTTTATTAGTTAAAACCAAAGTGATTGTCTGACAATTGTGGGAGGTTTTTCTTTTTTAACTAGTATTTATAATAATTACATCTAAAATTAAAACACAATGGCAAATCATAAGTCAGCTCTAAAGAGAATCAGAAGTAACGAAAAGAGAAGAGTATTAAACAAATACCAACATAAAACTACTCGTAATGCAATCAAAGCTTTACGTTTGTCTACTGAGAAATCAGATGCTTCTGCAAAATTATCAAATGTTATTTCAATGATTGATAAATTAGCTAAGAAAAATATCATTCACGATAACAAAGCTTCTAATTTAAAATCTAAATTGACTAAGTTTGTTTCAGCTCTTTAATTAGAACCGAAATTTTAAAAATATTAAAGTCCTCATTTGAGGACTTTTTTTTGCTTTAATAGGAAATAAAAAAGCTCTCAATTTCTTGGGAGCTTTTTCATTTTTATAATCTTTCTTTTAAGCCTTCGAGCATTTCTTTCGTAATTGGTTTCGACATAAAGTCAATCACCATCGGATATTTTTTAGACTTTTCAATATCATTTGGATCAATAGTAGAGGACAATACAATCACTTTGGTTTTTTTATTAAACTGATCGTATTCGCTTTCGTTGAAGTTATCTAAAAATTCCCAACCTCCCATAACCGGCATATTTAAGTCTAAAAAAACCAATTCTGGACAGCAAAAGTCTCTGGCAACATTCAAGTTGTCATAGTAATCTAAAGCTTCCTGGCCATTTTTAGCAGTAATAATTTCTTCTGTAAAAGATGATTTCGCAATTACCATTTTGTATAACATCAGGGTAATTGGATCGTCATCTACACATAAGATTTTCTGTAGCATTTTATTATTTTTTGAATGTTAATGTAAATTTTGTCCCTTTATCAACTTCACTTTGCACATCGATTGTGCCTCCCATAGTCTCTACTTGCGATTTTACCAAGTATAAGCCTAGACCTTTGCTGTCAGGATAATTGTGGAATCTTTGATACAGCCCAAAAATCTTGTCTTTGTTTCTTTCAATGTCAATGCCGATTCCGTTATCTTCGAAAGTCAAGATTGTTTGGTCTTCATTTTCTTTGGTAGAAATTGAAATTTTTAGTTTTCTTGAGTGATCTCGATACTTGATGGCGTTGGTCAGCAAATTTAAAATGATACTTTCAAGGTACGCTTTATTTATATTTGACAGCGAATCTTGTTCTAAATTTATTTTGATGATTGGCTGGTGTAAATTGATGAGGTAATTTAGCTGGTTGAAAACGCTTTCAAAAACCTCGCTGAAAAGCACATTTTCCTTTTGAATCGACGGATTGTCTTTGATAATTACAACTTTAACCAAATCATTAATTGTCTCATTTAAGAGATGTGTTGATTTAGTAAAGCCGTTTAAAATCAATTTCAAGTCGCTATTTTCAACCGGAATATCTTCGATAAGGTTCAATAATCCAGTTAAATTTGACAACGGAGCGCGTAAGTTGTGCGAAGTTATATAAGAAAATTGCTTCAAATCTTTGTTGTTTTGAGTCAATTCTCGAATAAGCTGTTCTTTCTCTTTTTCTTGGTTTTTTTGGTCGGTGATATCGCGTTGAATAGAAATCCAGTGTGATAATTTTCCATCTTTATCAAAAATTGGAATCATTGAAAAACTGACCCAATATTCTTGTCCGTCTTTTTTATAACTAATGGTCTCAATGTTCGTTGGCTGTTCATTCTTAACCGAATTGATCAACTTTTCAAATTCTTTTTCATCTGAATTTTCTCCTCTGAAAATCAAGGGAGACTTCCCAATCACCTCTGACGCCTTGTATCCAGACATTTTTGAAAAAGCTTGATTTGCAAAAATAATTTTTGGGATTGGGCTTTCCGAAGTATCATTTTCTGTGATGATAACTGCATCTTTCGCTTGTGTAATCACGGTTTCCATCAGTTCCAAACGTTGATTCTCTTCTTTTTGCTTTGTAACATCTTGCATTGAAGTGATCATTCGAATTGGTTTTCCTTCGTTATCTTTAATTAAAAAACCTCGGTCAAAAACAAATTTGTAGCTTCCATCAGCGCATTTAAAACGATATTCGTCTTGCCATTTTTCAACTTTTTTCTCTAAGAAATTATAAAGTTTAACCGAAACACGTAGGCTGTCCTCTGGGTGAATTCTGTCAAACCACCATTTTGAAGTGTTTCCAACGTCTTCCTTTTTATATCCAAAAACGCCCTGAATACCTTTGTTCCAAACAAAATTGTCTTCCTGAATCTTCCAGTCCCAGATAGTATCGCTCGTCGCTTTTGCAACAATATCGTAGCGGTCAATTGCTTGTTTTAAATCTTCGCCGGCACGTCTACTTTCGATGACAACACCTACGAGATTTGCAACCCTTTCTAACAAGGAAACTTCATCTTGGCTGGGCAATTTTTTTACTTTATAATATACTACAAAGCTCGCAATGGTTGTTCCGTCTGTCTTTTTAATGGGAATCGACCAGCAAGATTTTAAATCGTGTTCTGATGCGACAGACGCAAATTGGCTACACAAATGGTGATTTTGAATGTCTGAAATAAATACATTTTCTGTCACGAAAATGCTATTTTCTCCATCAATTTGGTTCAGAGAACGCACATAACTTTGCGGTAGCGATGTTCCAATTATATGATGGATTTTTTTATTTTTTAATTCTACAATGGAACAAAGCGCTCCTGGAATTAAGTTTTCAATATTGTTGATTACATTGTATAAAACAGTATCTAAATTAGTTTCTGGCGCAGCATTTAATTTGTATATGTCTTTTTCAAAAGATAAAATAGTGTCTTGGAATTTTCGAGTTGTAATATCTTGCAAAGCGCCAATTTTTTTTATCTGACGTCCATTTTCCCAAATTAAGTCAAATCGATCTAGTACATACGCGTAGCTTCCGTTTTCACGTTTAAAACGATATTCAATTTCGTGATGTGAATCAGAAGAATTTGGCTGAATGGAAGCAATTTTTTCTCGAACCCACTCAATTTCATCTGGATGAAGCCGTTTAACCCAAAAATCTAAGTCAAGATATTGTTGGTCATTGAAATTAAATCCGAAGATTTTGTTGTAGTTCGATCCAGCAATATATATCTTTTTTGTTATTGAATCAAATTCATAAATGGCGTCACTAGTGGCTTTTGCAATAGCTTCATATCTAAGGTTGCTTTCTTTAATTTTAAGTTCATTTTCAATTCTTTCAGTAACATCTCTGGCGTTCAAAACAATACCATTTACCGCAGGATTATCTGTCATATCGACGACAATAGCTTCGAGCCAACGCCATTTGTTGTCGAAGTGAATATAGCGGAACGGTTTTGTTGTCATTCGTTTTTGGCTCTTAAGCAGCGAAAATTGTTGCTTAAAAAACTCTAGATCATCATAGTGTAATTTGTCAAATGCATAGCTTCCGATATAATCTTCGGGATTTAATCCGTATCGCTTTTGGACATTTGGGCTTATGTATTTAAAATAGCCGTTCGTATCTAAAATTGAAATAAGTTCAGAACCATCTTGAACCAACGCTTTAAATCGTTGCTCTTTAAGTAAGTTTTCTTTTTCAGCTTTCAGTTTTTCGGTAATGTCAGTGGCTAAAACCAACCTGGCTTTTATTCCATTGAAAATTATCTCATTACTTTGTGTCTCAACATCTATTAACTCGCCATTTTTTCTGATGTGTCGCAGAGAAATTTCATTAAATGTAGCATCTATCCTGATTTTCTCGACAGCATTTTCAACTTTTTCTTGATCGGCATTGTAAATTACATTGGGTACTTTTAATTCGAGAAACTCGTCGCGCGTGTATCCATACTTACGCAATGCAGCGTCGTTCGCGTCTAAAAATTTTAAAGTCTCGATATCATAAACCACTTTTGGCAAAGGACTTGAATGAAAGAGCTCTTTGTATTTTTTTTCAGACTCAATTAATTTCTCTTGAATTTTTCTGTGTTCGATGTTATATAAAACGCTTTTGAAAAGGAGTGGTGCGTTCAAATCTTCCTTTAATAAATAATCTGAAACGCCGTAGGAAAGCGATTTCATGCTAAATTCTTTGTCAGAATACCCAGTTAAAATTATGATTGGAATCAATTTGGCCATCGGAATTATTTCGTTCAATAATTCTTCTCCTTGACCATCAGGAAGCATTAAATCTAAAAGGATTATGTCAATTTTATGATTAGAATTCAAATGACGTTTTGCTTCGTCTAACGTCAGCGCTTCATAAAATACGGGGTTAGAGAATTCTTCTTTAATATAATCGCGTATCAAGACCATATCGCCTTGATTATCTTCGATAATTAAAAAATGAATGCCTTCTTTATGAAAAGTCATTTTATTGGTTTTTTGGCAATTGAACAATTGATATCCAGAAATCTTCAATGTTAGTTATGATCTCTAAAAATTTATTGGTCTCGACCGGTTTGGTGATGAAGCAGTTTACGTGATTTTGGTAGCTTTTTAGTACATCTTGGTCTGAAGAGGAGGTTGTAAGCATAATTACAGGGATATGTTGAATTTGGGGGTTTGATTTTATTCTTGATAGAACTTCGTGACCATTTAATTTTGGGATATTCACGTCAAGTAGTATCAAGTCTGGAGTTTCAGCAGTGGTATATTTTTCTTTCTTCTCCAGGAAAAGCATAGCTTCCCATCCATCGCGTACAACAGAAACAACATTCTTGATTTTGCTGATCAAGAGCGCTTCTTCGGTGAGTAGGATGTCGCCTTCATTGTCTTCAATTAATAATATATGAATTGATTTCATTGGGCAAAATGATTTGGGTTTAACAAATATAGGAAAACTATTTGCTAACTGTAAAATAAAATTGGCTTCCTTTTCCTTCTTCAGAATTTACCCAGATTCTTCCTCCTTGAGTCTCGATAATTTTCCTACAAATTGCAAGTCCTATGCCTGTTCCAGAGTATTCTTGCTTGGGATGAAGGCGTTGAAATATGACAAATATTTTTTCAAAAAACAGAGGATTTATTCCAATTCCGTCGTCGCTCACGCAAAACTGCCAGTGAGTTTCTAAATCTGTATGAGAAACTTTAATTTTTGTCGCTTTTTCTGGCATATGGTATTTAATAGAGTTGCCGATTAAATTCTGTAGAACAAGCTGCATTGGTGTTCTGCGACCAGTTATGGTTGGCAAGTTTTTCCAAATTAATGTCGCGTTATTTTCTTTTAGACCCAAGTTGTAATAGAGGGCAATTTCTGCCAAAACCTGGTTCATGTCGATTTCCTCTTTTTTCTCGTCAAACTTTCCGACTTTAGAATATTCGAGTAAATCTAAAATTAAGGTCCGCATTCTCTGGGCGCCGTCAACAGCATAGTGAATGTACTCTTTCCCTTTTTCGTCTAGTTGCTCGTTATATTTTCGTTCAATTTCTGATAAAAAACGAGTTACCATTCGCAAAGGCTCCTGTAAATCGTGCGATGCTACATACGCAAACTGTTCTAATTCGGCATTTGAAAGTGCAAGCTCTTGAACTCGTTTATTAATTTGAGAATTGAGTTCCTCAAGATGATTTTCATATTTTTTTCTTTCAGAAATATCTTCCATTGAACCAATCATTCTTATCGGCTTTCCTTTTTTATTGAATAGAAGATAAGCCCTGTCAAACATATGTCTCACCTCACCAGATTCTGTAATTATTCTATATTCGTCAGACCAAATCTCTTTTTCGGCACTTTTAATGAAATTATTAAATTTTCTTGTGACACGTTCCCGATCATCAGGATGAATTTTTTCAGTCCACCAATTTCCATGGTTTACGCGCTGTTCATAACCGAGCAATCGCGTTAACGCTTCACCCCAAATGACCTGTTCTTTTTTAAAGTCAAAATCCCAAATAATATTGTTAGTAGCTTTAGTCACAACCGTATATCGATCGTTAGAATGCCTTAAATCTTCGGTAATATTCTTTAATCGGTTTAGGTATTTTTCGTTTTTATCTTCGTATTTCCGCAACATTATCCAAAAAATAAAACCAGATATTAAGATAAATACAATTCCTTTAAGCGTCTGAAAGACAAGGGAATCATCGCCAATTCCAAAATATTCAAACGATTGGTCGCTGATCAAAATCCATAAGATTCCGATAGTCAGGTAGATTGTAATTATTTTATTTGAAGTTTTAAACATTTATGCAGGGGAAATTCTTCATCCGTAAATATAAATAAAAGTCTGTTTTGTTCAGATTAATTAGGTTAAAAATATTTCATAACAGGTAATATCCATTCAATAAGTTAACTGCTTATTATGAATAAGTTAAGTCCTTTAGAAAAAACATTTTTTATATCAAAATAAAGTGTACATTTGCAGCTTCTAAAAAAATCGAATGGAATCTATCAGAAACATTGCAATTATTGCCCACGTCGATCACGGTAAAACTACTTTGGTTGATAAAATTATGTACCATTGTCAACTTTTCCGTGACAACGAAAACACGGGAGACCTTATTCTTGACAACAACGATTTAGAGCGTGAAAGAGGTATTACAATTACTTCAAAGAACGTTTCAGTTCAATATAAAGGAACAAAAATCAACATTATCGATACTCCTGGACACGCGGATTTCGGTGGAGAAGTAGAACGTGTATTGAATATGGCCGATGGTGTTTGCCTTTTGGTAGATGCTTTTGAAGGACCAATGCCACAAACTCGTTTCGTTTTGCAAAAAGCGATCGACTTAGGTTTAAAGCCTTGCGTTGTAATCAATAAAGTAGATAAAGAAAACTGTACGCCAGAAGAAGTTCACGAAAAAGTTTTTGACTTGATGTTTGAACTTGGAGCAACTGAAGAGCAATTGGATTTCCCAACTGTTTACGGTTCTGCAAAAAACAACTGGATGTCAGACGATTGGAGAAACCAAACTGACAATATCGAACCATTATTAGATATGGTAATCAAAAATGTTCCAGCTCCAAATGTCGGTGAAGGAACGCCACAAATGTTGATTACATCTTTAGATTTCTCTGCTTTTACAGGTCGTATCGCAATCGGTCGTCTTGAAAGAGGAGTTCTTAACGAAGGAATGCCAATCTCTCTTGTAAAAAGAGACGGAACTGTCGTTAAATCAAGAATCAAAGAATTACACACTTTTGAAGGACTTGGTCGTAAAAAAGTATCACAAGTAATTGCTGGAGATATCTGTGCAATCATTGGTGTTGAAGGTTTTGAAATTGGAGATACCATCGCTGATTTTGAAAACCCAGAAGGTTTGCAAACAATCGCAATTGATGAGCCAACAATGAGTATGTTGTTCACAATCAACGATTCACCTTTCTTTGGTAAAGAAGGTAAATTTGTAACTTCACGTCACATTAGAGAACGTTTGACAAAAGAATTAGAGAAAAACTTAGCAATGAAGTTAGGTGAAACTGATTCTGCTGATAAATTTATGGTTTTTGGTCGTGGTGTACTTCACTTATCTGTTCTTATTGAAACAATGAGAAGAGAAGGATATGAATTGCAAATCGGTCAGCCACAAGTAATCATCAAAGAAATTGATGGTCAAAAATGTGAGCCAGTTGAAGAATTGACAATCGATTTACCAGAATCTCTTTCAGGTAGAGCAGTTGAATTCGTTACAATGCGTAAAGGTGAAATGCTTTCTATGGAAACTAAAGGTGACCGTATGATTGTTAAATTCAACATCCCATCACGTGGAATCATCGGATTGAGAAATCAACTTTTGACTGCAACTGCTGGTGAAGCTATCATGGCACACCGTTTCATTGGATACGAACCTTACAAAGGCGAAATCGCTGGACGTAACAAAGGTTCATTAATCTCTATGGAAAAAGGAAAAGCGATTCCATATTCTATCGATAAATTGCAAGATCGTGGTAAGTTCTTTATTGAGCCAAACTCAGAAATCTATGAAGGTCAAGTAATTGGAGAAAACTCTCGTGCAGATGATATGTCTGTAAACGTAACGAAAGAGAAAAAACAATCTAACGTTCGTTCTTCTGGAAACGATGAAAAAGCGAGAATCATCCCGCCAATCATTTTCTCTCTTGAAGAAGCTTTAGAGTACATTCAAAAAGATGAATATGTTGAAGTTACACCAAAATCGATCCGTATAAGAAAGATTTATTTGACTGAAACTGAAAGAAAACGTTTTAAATTCTAAGACATTTTCAACTATAAACAAAGCCATTCTGAAAAGAGTGGCTTTTTTTATTTGAAGCTATTCCTGCTTTTCCCTGCAAGCTTTTTTAAAAACACCTTTTTTTGCAAGAAGAAAAAGGAGCTTCCGCTGGTCGCTCTTTTTCATCAGCAAAAAATAGTTGTTTTTAGAAAAAGGCTTTCCGTTTCAATCAGGGCTAGTTATTCAGTTTGTGGTTACAGAGCGTGAAGACAAAGAATATCGACAATTAATTTCGATTCCAATTGGTCCAAAAGTTGGCAAAAAAGAACCCACCTTTCTCCATAACCCGGATTGCAGGTGGCATCCTTTTTAATGCCGGGGTTCGGCATTAAAAAGATACAACCGAAAAGCCGGACGACGATTCCAAAAAGGTAATTTTGTTTCCTGTTTCAAGTAAAAAATCTTAGCGAATCAAGCTGAAATGGCCTCTGACAGTTCTTCCGTTCTCAAGAGTAACCAAATACCAATAATCAGTCGAAGGCAAATTGTGGCCGTTGTAAACGCCGTTCCAGCCCGGAGATTTTGGGTCCACATCGGCTAAAAGTTTCCCGAATCTATCAAAAATATAGATTTTAGAATTCGCATAAAACGAAGCGTTCATGCCAATAATGTTCCAAGTGTCATTTGAGCCGTCTTGATTTGGTGTAAAGAATTTCGGAATTTCCAGTACCGAAATATTTTCTTTGCTTGTGCCACAACCGCGCGTGTCATACACATAAACCGTGTGGAGACCAGCCGTTACATTCTCAAAATGATTGGATTCCTGAAAAGGTCCGGTTGGCAAATCAAGCGAATATAAATAATCGCCGATGCTCTGCGAATTCAACAAAACAGTAACGGTATTATTTTGGGTCAAATCAATGATTTGCACGTTTTCAATTGTAGCGTTATTTGAAGGCAAAACGGTAATTGTTCGCGTTTTTTCACAGCCAAATTGGTTGATGACTTTCACGGAATAATTTCCTGGCTGATTTACTAAAATGGTAGGAGTTGTTGCGCCAGTTGACCATTCAAAGTCAAAATTCGAAATGTTTCCTTGTAATAATCCAGCGGTTAAGGTCGTGAATTGGGTTGGAAGATTGGTGCAAACATATTTAGTATCTTGCAAAGTTACTTGCGGTAAAGGATTTACTTTCAGCCTAATTGGATAAATTCCAAGGCAAATATCGTTCTCTTCAACGCGTGCAAAAATAATTTGGGTATTAATAAAAGTGTTGGAAAAGCTATTGCTCAACGGAGTTGTTTCCAGAAAAGCATCATTTAACGTTTCGTAAAAAATAGTCGTGGCAGTAGCGGGAATTGCCGGAATCGTGATGTCTGAGAGCTGAAATATCGTGAAGCCGTCTTCAGTAACATCGTCACATTTTTCGAATAATATCTCTGGATTGTTTGAGGCGTTGACGTTCAAGTCAAGTGTTGTCAGTGTAAAACAATCTGAAGAGGAGTTGGTGACTTTTGCAACAATTTGCTGTGGGTTTGATGTATTTGCATAATTATTTGAAAGCGCATTTGTGCCGGCAATCGCGTTAGCATTGTCTAAATAAAAAGTAACAGAAATACCTGTGATTCCACCGGTAATTTCGTCGTTCGCTTGTGATAAATTAAAAAGAATATTAGTTGTCGCACTTGTTGGGCTACATTGCGTTAATGTTGCTGGAAAGGCATCGGGTAAACTTGTAATTGCAATTTCTTTTGTGCTTGTAATTGGGTTTCCTTCCACAATTAGAGTTACAGAAACGCTATAATTTCCGATTGAAGCGTATTGGTGGCTTGTAGAAATTGTAGCGGAAGTTGGGCTTCCGTCGCCAAAATCCCAAATTGCGCTATCAATTGTTCCGTTAGCCGAAACCTCAAAAATTGTGGTATCTCCCAAACACAAATTTTTTGCACTAATCGATGAATTAAATACTGAGGTTATAAATGGAGGAAGTCCAAACCTTGATATTCCAGAAATTAAACCGACTGCGTGGGCCACATAATTGCACAGCGCTCCGTCTAATTCTGGGTCGTTGATTACATCTAAACTTGCATCATCTGAGGAATTTATATTTGCCTTGTATATTTTTTTATCTGGGCCTAATTGTAAAGATGAGCTTCCGCTTGGCGCGATAACGACACCGCTGGCTTGGATGTGAGTGCCACTTTCAACATCAAATTGCATTACTGAACCGCCCGTCGTGATGTATAATTTTCTAGTTTCGGCAGAAAATTCAACTCCATACGGATTTATATTGTCTATCACTTTGATTGCATTTGAAACTAAGCCCGTTTCGTTATCAAAGTCATACATATAAACGGTTCCGTTTCCTTCTGATCCTCCGCTAGAAGTCCCAAGTTGGTTATGAGCGATGGCAATTTTTTTTCCGTTAGGTGAAACTTTAATTTGCCCAATCGCATTTCTTCTGTAACCTGTTACCGGCACCATTGGGTTGATTGACGTTATAACAGGCGTTGGATTTACTCCGTTTGAATCAATTTTAAAGGCATAAAATTTGTTTGTAAAATGTGTGATTACCCAATATCCAGATCCATTCCTGGTTTTAACAGCGGTAATTTTTTCGGAACATTTATACTTAATTTCTTCGCCAGACGGATTTGGATCATAAGTCACCAAATGCGTATTTCTTGTGGTTATATCGCCCACGCTTCCGTTTGTTCCAACAATTGAAATATCGACCACAGAATAATTTAAGCCATTATTAAAACCGTCGTCCGCATCTGGGATAGTTTGTGTTGCGCCGTTTCCCTCAAGATAAGTTCCCGTATATTGATTTGGATATACAGCGGCATTTGTATGGTGCGGTTCATCGACCGTAAAAATGTAATAGATATTTGGATTTGCAGGATTAGGAATTATAATTCCCGACTGAGTGCTTGATGGATCTCCAAAAAGCCCAGTCCCGGTGCCATAATTTCCGTTTGGCATGATGACGTGGTTTCTGTCCCAAACAGTTCTTCCGTCAGTGTAAAGCAATAAATTTCCGTTGGGATCAGATAATGAACTACAACCTTCGTTAGTGTTGATTTCTATTGGATTTGGAACAACTGATAAAACAGAAATAGTATTGTCTGTGTTAAATTTTATTCCGGCCTTATCGCCAAAAAACCAATTAGAAGCCTCGCCTTGAGCAAAGGAGTTTATTGATAGCAATAAGGTTAAAATCAATAATTTGAATTTCATAACTGAGGGATTGAAATTCAAAGATATGCAATTATCTTATCAGTGAAAAGTGTCCTTTAATTTCTCTTCCATTTTCTAAAGTAATGACGAACCAATAGTCTGTTGCAAACAGATTTTTTCCGTTGAAAGTTCCGTCCCAACCCGGTTGATTTCCAGTGAAAAAATGCAGGAGTTTTCCATATCGGTCGAAAATCGCAACCTTTGCTTTCGGTTGAAATTGCAAGAAAGGAATTCTCCAAATATCATTCATTCCGTCTTGATTCGGCGTGAAGAATTTTGGATAATCCATCACATAAAAATCATAAGAAATCTGACCGCATAAATTTTTATCATTAATATAAACCGTATATTGCCCAGGCAAAAGGTTTGAAAATTTGGGATTGTCTTGATAGTAAACGCCGTCAAGAGAATATTCATAATCACCAAGGCTTGTCGCAGTCAAATTTATGGTGGCCGAATTCGAACCGCCTTGAAAGTCATTTACCGAAACCGAAGTTACTTCTGCAATACTTGAAGCGGTAACAAGAAATGTTTTGCTTCCCTCGCAACCATTAGAATTTGTAACGGTAACAACATAATTTCCGGGTTGTGAAACGGTAATTATTTGAGAATTTTGTACTGGATTTGTATTCCAAGAATAGCTTGAGAAACCGCTTCCTGCATTTAACTGAATTGTGCTTCCGGTGCAAATTGTTTTTTCTACATCATCCAAACTTGTTCCAAATGAATTCACAATCAAGTCAAATTCTGCAATTCCATAACAATCAATGCCGCTGCTTAATTTGGCATAAATTGTTTGTTGATAAGCAACTGTATTTTGAAAACTCGTAGGATTCGTAATTGGGTTTAATCCCGAAAGAGCGTCAGTAGACGAAGTAAAATATAAAACATTTCCACCTGGAAGATTTGCTAGAATTTCATCTTCAGTTTCCTCTAAATTAAAAGCCGAAATTCCATCAGCGGGGTTTGAATCTACATCACAAGTTTCTAAATTATCGGGATTTGCAATGGCGTTATTTGAAACATTCAATGCGACTTCTGCTATGCTAAAACAACCAAATTGATTTTGAACTCTTGCGTAAACAACATTTTGGGTGTTTTCAAAAGCCGTAACCGTTGTAATCGGACTTGTATTTGATTGTGCATTTGCCAAAGTCAAAAAGTAGATTGGCGAAGTCAAGTTTGAATCTCCTAAGATAATTTGGTCGTTAGCCTGATTCAAATTGAAGAAAGTGATTCCGTCATTATCATCATCACATTGAACAAGAATCGCATTAGATGGAACCGGATTTATTGCATATTCCACTTTAATTTCTCCGTTAGAAAAACAGCTTCCGGCGAGTTCGACTTCCACAGTATAAATTCCAGCTTCAGAAACTGTGTAATTTGCAGTAATTTCTGGTTCTAAAACTGCATTTTTAAACCATCTATAGCTAACTGCATTGGCATTTGTAGCATCTAAAATTAAATTTTCACCTGCGCAAAGCGGATTTCCCGTTGCAAGTAAACGGTCATTACCCAAGTCAGTTTCTACTCTAAAACTGCCTCCTTCTAAGAAAATTGCAGAATCATATCGATAGTTTCCTTCATCAGCAATAACCAATTTTATATGATAAGAATGCCCGGGAATGACATCAGCTTGAGCAGTCATTCGTGTCGTTTGGCCGTTAAAATTTGTGGGATGTTCAGAATCATTAAATCCTCCGAAATATTGTTCGTTTTGCGCTTCACAACCGCCGTTTCCGCCAATTTGAGGACGAACAGATGTAACTTTTACAGGGATATTTGTATCTGGAACCACAGCAAGATTTTGAAAAGAATTGCTTCCAATTTCTGTTAAAAGAAACGCAAAACCATCAGAATAACGACACGGTGCATTGTCGTGATATTCTTCTGATGAAAGAATATAGTCAAAGCTTATTTTATTTCCGAGCGGTACAAAATCGAATTCTAAAATTGTGGCGTTAATAGAATTATTTATTTCTAAAGCTTGTTCCAATTGAGAATCTCCCGGCCAATTCATACCGGCTCCATCATCCAACAAACTTACGTTTGGACCTTGAGTTGCCGTCGCACGGCCGGTACTTAAAACCACACCATTTGCAAAAGGAAAAGTGGTTCCTGCTCCATCAAAATAACCATAACTTTGTTCACCAGAAGTAAAGTTCCCTCCCAAGACGGAAAAATTTGAAACCGAAGCGCAATTGCTGTTAATTAAAACATCTTCAACAAGTTGCTGTGCGGTGTAGCTGTCGTTAACTTGGATATATTGTGCTTTTAAAGCTGTCGAAAAGCACAATAGTAAAAAAATAAATAGGGGAGTCTTTATCATCTTCATAGCATCGGCAAAGATACTATAAATCTCGTTTTTTCAGAATTTTATATGAGATTAACATAAAAATAACGATCCAAACGGATACCGTTATAATTGTTGACAAGTGAACTTCATAATCTCTGATTTCAGTTGCGCCAGAAACCTGACTTTCAATATTTTGGTATAATTTGAATCTTGTAAATGGCTGACTGATTAATCGATACATCGCTTCAAGCGGTAATAAGTCATAAATCATCTTTGGGATTCTAACCATATAAATTAAAATACATTCGAAAATAAACCACACGAATAGAAATCCTAAAGCAAAAGCGGAACGTTTTACCAAAATTCCTAAGAATAAACAGAAAGAAAAGAAGGCTGTTAATTTTAAAAAGTAAGCAAAAATATACTCCAGATCCATAAAAACGATTTCAGTTTCGTTGTAAGATGAAAAGCTGTAACCTAAGATTAAAGTCAGTATAAAAATGTAAACTGTTGAAATTAAAGCGAATAAAACGACTGTCAAAAACTTCGACATAATAAATTCTTTCTTGTTCAGTCCGTCGATTAAGTTTTGTTTTAAAGTTCCGTTGCTGTATTCGTTTGCCATCATCGAAACGATGATTATGGCCAAGAAAAATTTAAGCATCGCAGCCATGTAAGTATTAAAATGCCAAATAAACGGAAAGTTGTAAATTCCCATATCGGCCAAACGAAAATCAACACCAATAAATTTAAAGTTGATGGAAGAAATTAAGGCGATGGATGACAAAAGTATAAAATAGGTCAAAATCAAGATGCGACTTGCTCTGTTTTGCCACAGTTTTTGTAATTCTATAGAAAGTAAACGTTTCATTTTGGTTGAAATTATCCAAAGAAATTGGAATGAAAAATTGGTTTTGGTGCTATTGGTTTTTGGTCAATTCTAAAAATTGCTCTTCAAGACTGTGTTTGCGTTTTACAAGGTGTTTGAGGTAAATATTTTTAGAAGCCAAATATCGATTCAATTCAGAAGCTTCTAGATTTGTGTTTGCAAAAGCGGTAAGTTTTCCGTTTTCTTCCGTAATTTTTTCAATCGATGGATTTTGTTCCAAAGCTATTTTTAATTCAGACAAATCATCTGAAATCAATTCAAAAAATCCGTCTTGCGAATTCATGCCACCAACTTCTCCCGAATATAAAATTTCTCCTTTTCTCAAAATCAAAACGTGCGAACATACTTTTTCTACCTCGTCTAAAAGATGCGAAGCTAATAAAATCGTAGTTCCTTCAGAAGCAATCAAATTAATAATATCACGAATTTGGCGAATTCCTTGTGGGTCTAAACCATTTGTAGGTTCGTCTAAAATCAAGATTTCAGGATCATTCAAAAGCGCAGAAGCGATTGCCAATCTCTGTTTCATTCCCAAAGAAAAAGTTCTGAATTTGCTGTCTTTTCGGTCATAAAGGCCAACAATTTTTAGCTTTTCTTCAATTTTAGAATAACTGGTTCCTTTAATTTTGCAGACTAATTTTAGGTTTTGTTCCGCAGTCATATACGGATAGAAATTTGGACGTTCGATAATAGCGCCTACTTTTTTCAAAGCTTCGTGTGTTTCCATCGAACCGCCAAACCAGCTGTAATCGCCAGAAGTTTTGTTGACTACATTTAAGACGATTCCCAAAGTTGTAGATTTTCCACTACCATTCGGACCTAAAATTCCGTAAACGTTTCCTTTTTTAATTTCAAGAGAAACATTTTTTACGGCTTTTACAGCGCCATAATTTTTATAAAGATTTTCAATTTTAAGTATTGTTTCCAAGGTTGTTGAGGTTTGGTTTATAGTATGACGAATTAATAAGTTTTTTGTTACCGATAAAGTTACTAAAAATAAAAAATCCTCAAATTTCTTTGAGGATTTGAATTTTAAGACAGATTATTTGTTTGAGACAAAAAATGCTTTAACGCATTTGGATTGTCTTTGTCGGTTTCTAATTTGCCTATATTTTGGTATACAAACGATACTAAAATTTCGCTTGGCTCGTCCTTGCGGATAGATTTAACTGCGTTTTGATTGGCTAGCAAGGACTGAATAGTTTTGATTGGTCCCCACGGAAATGCCCACCATCCAAGTAACAAATTTTTCTGCGTGGCACTGTTTTTAAATTTTTCGAGACATTCAGGACAAGCCACTTTTAGTTGCTTTCTCGTGGTAGTTACAAAAATTGCGCTCGTTACGTTTGTTAAGACAAAGGCATTTAATTTTTGTGTCTTTGAGTGACATTCAGAACAGGATTGTTGTCTTACAATTGAAAGATAATTTTGAACCTCGTCCTGAGTAGGTTCTTTTAGCTGCACTTGGATTCCCCTTAATAAATTTTCGGATAAATTTCTGCGTTTTATTTCCTCTTCAAGTATTGGAATTATTTCAGGTCTTAGTGAACTGGCCGAAGTATTTGCTAATTCAATAATTTGATAATCTTCGAAATTTCTATAATTCTTCCTGATGCTTTCGATGTCCATTTTTTCTTTTTTTGCAAATATAAAAAAATCCCCAACCGCTGAGTTGAGGATTTTGTAAAAAATATCTTATTTAGCTTTTTTGCTCTTTATTGAAGTAGACCAAGTAATAATACATCTGTTTTTCTTCATCCCAACCTTTTTCGACGTACTTTTCAGCACTTTCTGGATTGATGAAATCGAGTTTGATTTGGATATTTGTATCTAAGTTAATTACGTTTTTAATTTTCTTTCTGGCGTCAGAAACCGCCGCATTTGCAATTGGGAAAGTGGTCACGTCTTCAATGCTGTATTTTTCGCCTTTGTCAACTTTATAATTCTTAAATTCTGACATCAAATCTGGATTGTCAATGACTTCGTTTAAGAAATTTTGCTCTACAAATTCATCGTTTTTAGCAAAATGATTTACTGCACGATTCATGAACATCACTTCTTCTTTTTTGTCTTCAGCAGGAAGTACCACGTCTTTTGCAAAGTCTTGGCAGAATTTCAAATATTTCTTCGTAATAAAGTTTTCGTCTTGAAAAGCATCCACAGAAAGGAAATGTTCCAACCAATATCTTGCGTCATAACGGTTGCTGTCAACAGTCAAAATCTTGTAACCTTCTTCTTTTTTATAGTTGAAAATCAAACAACCTTTGTCTAACTTGTTCAAATTGATTCCTTGTTGCAAAATCATTTCAAGGTTGCTGTCTTTTTCTTCAAATTGCAAGAAATCAGACTGCAATTCACTTTTAAAAACTCCAATTGCGTCAACAACATTGTTATCGATGCTTAAGTTTGTCAAATACGTCACATAAACTTCTCCGTTTTTAATATGCGGGTGATTTGACTGCTCAAACAAATGTTTCGTGATGTTTTTCGAAATCTCGTGCGCTTTATCAGGATTTGCAAAAACTTCTGAAGCAAACTTGTACATTTCATTATAATCTAAATCCACGTCGTGCGCAAATTGATAATAGTTTTCCTCTTTCTCACGAAAAGATTTAAAGAAAAATTCCTTTAAAAGTGGCATGATTTCATCATTCAAACTATATTTTGAATCTGATAAAAAGAATGCCTCGTTACGGCTTTTATTTCCGACTCTGTGGACAGACAAAGTCTCGATGTGGGTATTAAATAAGTTGATCATAAGGTAAAGGTACTAAGGTTTTGAGATACTGAGGCACTGAGGTTTTAGCATCTTTCTTTTACTTTTTTAATAAAAGAAACAAGCATTCGCTCAAGTTCTCTAGTATCTTCGTATTGTTTGTTAAATTCTTCTTGTGTAAGGTAATCTATATTTTTTGCAATTTCCAATTGGGTTTGAAGTTCGAAAAGTGAACCAACAGAAATATTTAAAAATCGAATATAATCTTTGTCGCTTTCTCGACCAGAGCCTTCGGCAATGTTGCTCGGAATTGAAACTGAACATCTTCTTAATTGAGAAGTTAATCCGAATAATTCTTCTTTTGGAAATTTTCTCGTGGCCTGATAAATTGCTGTGACTAAGGTCATTGATTTCTGCCAGATAAGCAGTGTTCTAAAATGGCTCATATAAATAGTTTTTTCAAATATAGACTATTATACTTCAAAAACTTAGTGCCTCAGCATCTTTTTCCCTCAGAACCTTTTTACTAATTCCAGTTTTCTTCGAAGCCGTAATCTTCAAAATTATCGCCTCCGTCAAGCATGTCTAAATCGTCTTCATCATAGTCATCTTCGTCGAAATCAAAATCGTTTCCTGCGGTATCGCTGAAATCTTTATCTGGTGCTTCTGCAGGAAGTTCTCCTATTGAAAACAAAACCTGCGGATACGTTTGTCCCGGTTCGTGTTCTTCGATAGCAGCCAATTCTACTAAAAATGTCCACATATTGATGAAATCATAAACATAGATAATCTTAGTATTTTCGTCATCCAAAATAGAATTCAGGATATAATCAGCCATCGTTCGTTGCTCGCCAGGAATGTCTCCGGTGTCAAACATCGGGATTTCTTCTTCTTGGTTCCAAGTTTCATCGCTGGTATAAAATGAAGCCACTTCCATTCCGTCGAAACCAAAAGCATTGACAATCGCGTTGTGCAAATCTTCTAAAGTATCATTCTCATCTATCGCGATATCTCTGAAAACATCTTCTTCGGCATCAAGAATCGCCCTGAATTTATAAATCATCTTTTTTGTTTTTTTGAAAGCACAAAGGTAAAATATAAATTCCGAATTTTAGATTTTGCATTCTCGGAATTTTATATAGAGGAGTTTTTACTGTTGATTCTTACCGTTGGTTTTTTACCGCAGCTTCGCAGATTTTTTTGGATTACTTAAAAACAAAATATTTTAAATTTAAAATCTGCGATCTGCTGTCTATTTTGCATTCGGTCAAAGCTTAAAACCAATTCTAAATCCGCCCCATTTGTGGGATTTGCTGGTTTCAAATTCTCTTGTCAAAAGCACTCTTGAATATTCTAAATACAAACTTCTCCATTGCATCACGATTCCAAAGTTGTTCTGAAACGTAATTCTTTCGATGTCAGAATCTGGAATCGTGTAAGGACTCGATTGATTAAATAAGCCTCCTTGCAATGAAGCGTCATAACCAATAAAGTTTGCCAAAGGCTGTGAATACAGATAAATTTGAAATTTATTTTTATCGTAAGTCGATGTAAACGGAGAATTAATCAAACCTAAAGTCGCCGAAAATCCAACGGAAGCATTGGTGTTTAAAGTTCCAAGTCTTGCCGTCAGGTGAGAATTTAAGGCAAAATAATCTTTGAACCGAGCCAATTCTTTTTCATGCGTAAGATTGTAATTTAAAACCACATCATTTTTGATTTGGTGTTGCCAGCCTTTCGGAATTTCATCGCCAATCCATTCGTGAATTCCTTTTTGCATTTCATAACCAAATGCGCCCGGACCAATAATTCCAATACTTAAAGACGATTCAATTCGGGTTTTGTTTATTGTGTCAGTTGCAATTTTAAAACTTTTTAAGAAAATTGCCGCGGCGAAAGGACGATCTCCATATAAAATTTCATCTGATTTAATGGTGGTGGGCGTGAAACCGATATGTTCTAAAGAAAGTCCGAATTTGTCAGCACTGTTTTTACTTTTTAAGAAGATAAAATTCACCGGATTTTTTGCCAATCGAGGAGAAGTCAATTCAAAAGTATAACCTTGGGTATAAAATCGGTCGGTTGCAGTAAAATAATCATTGTCATAATGAAACCTAAAATAATTGTCGCTTTTCACATCTCTGAATGAAGCCGTGTTTTCAATCTTTTGGGCAAAAGATAGACTTGAAAGTAGAAAAAGCGAAAGAGTATAGAATGATTTATGTTTCCTCATAAGTTTAATTACGAAGAAACCCTCTTAAAAGTTTCAATAACCTTTGTTAAGCTTCATAAAATTCAATCGGCAAATCATCTGGATCAGCGATAAAAGTGAATTTCTTACCGGTAAATTCATCGATTCGAATGGGTTCTGGATTTAAGTTGTTGTCTTTTAAATAACGTTCCGTTGCTTTGATATCATTGACTTCAAAAGCGAGATGTCTCAATCCGCTGGCTTCCGGGCGTGAAGTTCGTTTCGGTGGATTTGGGAAAGAAAATAATTCGATTGCATAAATTCCGTTGACGGCAAGGTCTAGTTTATAAGAATCTCTCGCTTCTCTAAATGTTTCTGCCACGATTTCAAAACCGAGAATTTTGGTATAGAAATGTTTTGAAACTTCATAATCAGAACAGATTATCGCAATATGATGGATTTTATTGATGTTGAGCATTGTTTGGTATAGGGTTTTGGGTCTTGTGAAATTCTTACGCTAACGCTTGATTAATCCACCATTGATTCCCAAAAGGATCTTCAAAACCGGCGGTGTATCCATAATCTTGTTGGACTGGTTTTTGCAAACTTTTAGAACCTTTTTGAATTGCAAAGTTATAAGTATCGTCTACATTTTCGACATAAATAAACATTCCAGCCGTTTTTTGGTGCCAATGTTCTGTCGATTGCGCGATCATAATTACAGCGTCGCCAATTTTTATTTCGCCGTGCATGATCGATTTATCGTCCCTTGGAACCAGTAATTGCTCTTTTGCGTTGAAAACTGCTTTTGTAAAATCAAGGAAATCGCTCGCCTTATTTAGAATCAAATAAGGCATCACCGGAAGATATTGTGCTGGAATTTTCATAGCTCGCTCGTTTAAAACAAAAATAATTTTATTTTAAAGTTACATTATTTTGAGCCGATGCAAAAGAAATTATGATTTCCTTATTTATAATTTTTACAAAAATTCACGTTTTAAGGCAGTTCCATTGCTTTTTTACTTAAAAAATTCGGTAGCCCGCAGTAAAAGATATCACATTCATATTAGATTTCCATCCAATAGATTCTTTTATTAAGCTTCTTCCAGTGTACACACGACCTTCAAAAGAAAATTTGTTGTAGGCATATCCAAAACCAAAAAAGATACTTGGCGCTGTTGCAACTCCTAAATCGCTGGAAAGTGCTTCTTCAAATTTTAAAACTTCTTTTTGGTTTAAAATCATGTTATATCCCAAGTTGGTGAACAATTTTGAGTCGTCATTTAAGAACATGTAGTAACGAACACCAATAGGGAAATTGATATTATTGTAGTCTATTTCAGCCTTTATGCCGTGACGCCCAAACTCTCGCTCCACCTTTGAACTGTACGATTGATAATTTGGATTTAAAAAAACGGACCATTTATTTTTGTTAAAAGGTAAGATATACTCGGCCTCAACTCCAACATTTAGACCAATCTTTTTCTCAAAATCAGTATTTGATCCGGCTAAATTTACAATTCCAATATCAGCAGAAATAAAATTAATTCCAGCGGTTACTCCTAAGTTAAATTTTCCTTTCAATTGGTTTTTCTTCAAGTTAGAAAAACTATCTGAATCACTTCCGTAGTATTTTTCAAACAATTTTATCAAACTTTTTTCTTTATATTCTAGTTGCTCAAAGTCCTTCGTTTGCAAATTATTTGACGCTAGTAATAGGGTGAGTTGCTGTTTATACTGTCTGTTTTTTTCAACATTTCCTTTGTTGTTTAAATAGGGTTTGTACACGAGTTGGTCAATTTTTCCGTCGCCTTCCACAAAATATCGAATTAAATTTCCTTCTACATAGCTATAAAGAGTAAACTTGCCTTCAACCAAAGTTTTCAGTAATAATGTTTCCGTTTTATATTCGGGCGCTCTCGTGCTTGACATATAATGAGTTATATCACTCGAGCGATCAATAGGTAATGTAAATTTTCTATATTTATATGATGAGCCAACTTCAAATTCCTTTATATCAGACATCTGGATCGTGACAGACGGCGATGTCTCGCTTGCTTTGGTTTCAATTTGTACAGGATTATTTGACCATGCATAGTTTTTTATCAGTAACTCTTGCTTTTCGTCATTTTCTGTAATAATATAGCCTTTTTCGAAATTAATTTGCGCAAAAGAGAAAATGCTAAAAAGCAAAAACGTTATAAGAGTAAGTTTTTTCATTATAAAAATTAGTTAATTTTTGTCAAAAATAATTTAAATAATTGATTTGTGCAATTCATCCTTAAAAAAATACAGTTGAGGAAAGATTTTTATTTTTGAAGGAAGGATCATCGCAAATTTGCTTCATCAAAACAGCAAACCTATGAAACCAATTTTTACTCTTTTATTCCTAATTTTTTTCCAATTCTGTTTTTCCCAAAAAACGATTTCAGGAAAAATTACTGATGAAAAAGGAAAGGCAATTTCTGATGCCAATGTTTTTATCGAAGGAACTTATGACGGAGATTCTTCTGATGTAAACGGAAACTTTAGCTTTGAAACTTCAACAACGGGAAAACAAATTTTGGTCATCACTTCGCTTACTTTTGAAAATTTTAAGCAAGAAATTACAGTAGAAGATTTTAAAAATCAAACAATAAAATTAAGGGAATCTGTCAATACTTTAGACGCCGTTACCATCACCGCCGGAATGATGGAATCTGGTGACAAGGCGCGAGTTTCGGTTTTAAAACCGCTGGATATTGTGACAACCGCTGGTGCTACCGGAAATATTGTTGGTGCGCTTTTAACTTTGCCAGGAACACAAACCGTGGGCGAGGACGGCCGACTTTTCGTGCGCGGTGGTGAGGCCGATGAAGCGCAGACCTATGTTGACGGACTTCGCGTGGCGCAACCTTATGGCGCGACGGCTAATAATTTGCCTACTCGAGGTCGTTTTTCGCCATTTCTTTTCAGCGGAATTGCGTTTTCAACAGGCGGTTATTCAGCTGAATATGGCGAGGCTTTGTCAAGCGTTTTGCTTTTGAATACCATCGAAGAACCAACTGAAAATCAAACTGATATTTCCTTAATGAGCGTTGGTTTAGGCTTGAGCAAAACTAAAAAATGGGAGAAAAGTTCGGTGAGTTTTAATGCTTCTTACATGAATTTGGCGCCATATCAGGTTCTTGTTCCGCAAGCTGTGGATTGGAACAAACCGTATGAATCAGTTTCTGGGGAAACGGTTTACAGATATAAATTTAACAACGGAATTTTGAAAACATACATCGCTTTCGATGCTTCAAATTTTGACTTAAATCAAAAAAATATCAATCAAACTGAAAAAGTTAGGGTTGATATGAAAAACAATAATCTCTACGTAAATTCTTCGTATAAAGGTTATTTTGGAAGTAATTATCAGTTGACAACGGGCGTAAGTTATGGTTATTCCCAAAATAAAATTGGGTTGGATTTGGACGATATAAAAAACTCAGAACACGCCACACATTTGAAATTGAAAGTAAAAAAGAAGGTTTCTGAAAGATTTCAAATCAGCGTTGGAGCCGATTATTTTGCAACCAAATTTGATGAAGCTTTTACCGAAAACTTAGGAACCACTTTTTCTTCAGGATACACAAATAACATTGCCGGAATTTATTCAGAAGCTGATGTTTTCTTCTCAAAAAAATTAGCGTTAAAAGCAGGAATTCGAGGTTCTTATACTGATTTGTTTGAGGAGATAAATGTTTCTCCGAGAGTTTCTTTAGGTTATAAAATCTCTAAAAACAGCCAGTTTTCGTTGGCCTACGGAGATTTTGTACAATCGCCAAAACAAGAATACTTAAAATATTCCGACCAATTTCAAAGCGAAAAAGCCACGCACTACATTTTAAATTACCAATTTAATAAAAACGGAAGAACGTTCATCGCCGAAGCTTATTTTAAAGATTACCAAAATTTGGTGAAATATGACACGCCGGTTTCGCAATTTGATTCGAAATTCAACAATAACGGAAGCGGTTTTGCCAAAGGTTTGGATTTTTACTGGAGGGACAACTCGTCAATAAAAAACCTGGAATATTGGATTTCGTATTCTTACATTGATACTGAAAGAGATTATAAAAATTACCCAAAACAAGTGACACCAAGCTTTGTCGCAGACCATTCGCTGTCAATTGTGACCAAATATTGGATAAATGATTGGCGCTCGCAAGTTGGGTTTACCCACAGTTTTAATTCGGGACGACCTTATAATAATCCAAACGAAACGGATTTTATGAACGGAAAAACAAAATCGTACAACAACTTGAGTTTCAATTGGGCGTATTTGATTTCACAGCAAAAAATCCTGTATGTTTCTGTTTCAAATGTCTTGGGAACCGATAATATTTTTGGCTATGAATACGCAAACAATCCAGATGCCAGCGGACAATTTCAAAGACAAGCGGTTACACAACCGGCGGACAGATTCTTTTTTGTGGGCTTCTTTTGGACGATTAGCGATAATAAAAAAAACAATCAGTTGAATAATTTGTAAAGAAGTTTCTATGGCGCTAAGTTTCTAAGTTCTGCCTCAGCGCCTTAGCAACTTTCAACCTTAGCACCTTAAAAAAGCAATTCATCCTATAAAATCAACAGTTCAGTCAAACGCTTTTTTATACAAAGTATTTATGACGGAAATTTGACAAAGAAATCAGAAACAATTTCAATCATCATCAAAAAACAAACAGTAAAAATCAACCAACTTAAAAATCAGAAATTATGACAAAAATTATCGTAACATTCGTATTATTTCTTTCGACATTAGTTTCGGCGCAAAGCCAGTATGAAACCGGAATGCAAAAAGCCTTCAAACTTTGGGAAGAAGGAAAAAACACAGAAGCTTCGGCGTTATTTGAAAGAATTGCTTCGGCAGAAAAAGACAATTGGCTTCCAAATTATTATGTGGCGTTAATCAATACCATCGACGCTTTCCAGACAAAAGACAAGAATCAAATTACAGGATTATTATTGAAAGCGCAAACGGCTTTAGATACAGAAACAGCGAAACGTGCTGATAATTCAGAACTTTTGGTAGTTCAAGCGATGATAAACACGGCGTGGATTGTGGCGGACCCGATGACAAACGGAATGAAACTTTCGGCGAAAACAGTTGAAATTTACAACAAAGCAATTGCCTTAGACCCAAAAAATCCTAGAGCTGTTTTTGGAAAAGCAGAATTTGAAATCGGCGGAGCACGATATTTTGGAGGCGATACAAAACCGATGTGCGAACAAATCAATAAATCAATTGAACTTTTTGCTACTTTTAAACCGGAAACCGTTTTTCACCCAAAATGGGGATTGGAAAGAGCAATGGAAGCACAGAAAGAATGTAATAAGTAAGCGGTTTTCAGAAGCCAGCTTTCAATAAAAAATTAGCAAGAACAAAAATGCAAAAAGTCATCCAATATTTTTTAAAATCGTTTTATCGAGGCATTATCATCAGCCTTGCTATCGCTTCGTTCTTTATTTTTTTAGAAATTGTTTTTGGTAGAACCATACAATTTAATGAAGATTTTTTCAGAGAAATCGGGTATTATTGCTTGTATGGCGTGACGCTGACACTTATCAACGGAATGTTTTTTGACTATCTGAATCACGAAGTGGTTTGGAATAAAAGCAAAAAATTTAGAATAGCAATCGGTGTTTTTGGAAGCATTTTTTTGACAGTAGTCGGAATCTTTTTTCTGCGATTTTTTATCAAAATAGTTTTAGAAGGAATTTCATTAGCCAAATTTATTAGTGAAGAAGAACCAAAGAATTATGTGATTTCCACGGCAATTGCAATGGTCGTTTCGATGTTTTTCCACCTAATATATTTCTACAAAAAATCTCAGGAAAATAAAGTCAAAGAACAGAAAATTATCGCAGGAACGGCTTCGGCTAAATTTGAAAGCTTAAAAAACCAAATCGACCCGCATTTTTTGTTCAATAGTTTAAACGTTCTTTCGTCTTTAATTGAAGAAAATCCGGATAATGCGCAACGATTTACTTCTTCATTATCAAAGGTTTATCGTTATGTTTTGGAACAAAAAGACAAAGATTTGGTGAGCGTTGAAGAAGAATTGTCGTTTGCCAAAACGTATATGAATTTGCTGAAAATGCGTTTTGAAAACAGCGTTTTTTATGAAGTAGCAGAAACGCAAAATCCAGAAGCAAAGGTGGTTCCGTTATCATTGCAACTGCTTTTAGAAAATACTGTTAAACATAACATTGCCAGTGAAAGCAAGCCTTTAAACATTAGAATTTATGAAAAAGGCGATTATTTGGTCATCGAAAATGATTATCAAAAGAAGGACGTTTTGCAAGACAGAAAAGGTGTGGGACTTCAAAATATTGTAGACAGATATTCAATTATCACGAATAAAAAAGTAAGAATAGAACAAACAGCGGAACATTTTAGAGTAGAAATTCCGATGTTAACAAAACAAATTTCAATTATGGAAACAAGTTATAACGACGAACAAAATATTTATCTGAAAGCTCAAAAAAGGGTGGAAGATTTGAAAGGATTTTATGGAAATTTGACGATGTATATCATCATAATTTCGGGATTGGCGATTTTAAATTTGGTAACATATCCAAAGTATTTGTGGTTTTTTTATCCAGCAATTGGCTGGGGAATTGGTGTAGTTATTCACGGAATGTCGGTTTTTAACTACATGCCGTTCCTTGGAAGCAATTGGGAAGAAAAGAAAATTCAAGAGTTATTGGATAAAGATAAATCTGATAAATGGAACTAATTATGACGACTATGGAAGATTTTACGACAGAGAAAAAAAAGTATGAACAGGCAAAAAAGAAAGCTAAAAACATTCGTGCCTTTTACTGCAATTTGATGTGTTATTGCATCGTGATTCCAATTTTAATTTTTGTAAACTTGGCGTATGAGCCAGAATTTCAATGGTTTTGGTTTTCAATGTTGGGTTGGGGAACTGGACTTTTAGCACACGGAATGGAAGCTTTTCAAGTGAATCCATTTTTTCCAAAACATTGGGAAGAGCGAAAACTGAAGCAATTTATAGAAGAAGAAAAACAGAAGCAAAACAAATTCAATCAACAATAATCAATCAATTATGGAAAATTTAACCGAAATCCAAAAGCAAAAATTTGAAAGAGCAAAGAAACGGGTGAAAGCAATTTCAGGATTTTACAAACATTTTATGGTGTATGTTTTAGTAAATTTATTTTTAATTTCTTTACAATATTTCAGCCTTGAACCTGGAGAAAAATTTCTTACTTTCGGTACTTTTTCAACGGCTTTTTTCTGGGGAATTGGAGTGGCATTTCATGCCTTGAGTGTTTTCGGACCAGGATTTTTCCTCGGAAATGATTGGGAAGAAAAGAAGATTAGAGAAATTATGGAAAAAGAGAAAGCTAATAAGTGGGAGTAGTGAAATTTTAGATTTTAGAATTCAGATTTTAGATTTCACTTTATGCTTAAAAGCTTAAACTTTAAACCTTAAACCAAACTAATGAATATCATTATCATCGAAGACGAAAAACCATCTGCGCGATTATTACAGCGTAAAGTTGAAAAATTAGGTTTTGAAATTACCACGCTTTTGCATTCTGTTGAGGAAGCAATTCATTGGTTCCAAAATAATTCGCATCCAGATTTGATATTTTTAGACATTCAACTTTCTGACGGATTATCGTTTGAAATTTTTGATGCTGTCGATATAAAAAGTGCGATAATTTTCACGACTGCGTATGACGAATATGCGTTGCGAGCTTTTAAATTGAACAGTATTGATTATCTTTTGAAGCCAATCGATGAAGATGATTTGGAAGTTGCGGTAAACAAATTTAAAGCGCGTCAGCCAAAACCAGAACCATTGTCTTTAGATTTTGAAACCATAAAAAAAATGCTCATTAATCCAGAAGTTAAAACTTATAAAAAGCGTTTTACAATTAAAACCGGACAGCATTTAAAGATGATAAATATTGATGAGGTCGAGTGTTTTTATAGCGAAAACAAAGGAACTTATCTGCACACTTTAGATAATCGCCATTATCTTTTAGACGGAACTTTGGAACAATTGGAAGTGGAATTAGACCCAAAAGATTTCTTCCGCGTGAGCAGAAAATTCATTATTCCGATGAAAGGGATTCGCGATATTGTGGTGTACAGCAATTCTCGTTTGAAGGTAATTTTGCCAACGTATAAAGAAGATGAAGTCATCGTGAGCCGAGAAAGAGTCAACGATTTCAAGACTTGGATTGGATAAAAAAAAAACTGTTTCAAAAGCTATCAAAATTGATAAAGCTTATGAAACAGTTCTAAAAATGAATGCATTTTAGTTTAGTTTTTCAACAGGTAGTACTCATTTAACGTAGTAATTTCGGTTGAAAGGTTCAATAAAGATGGATTCAGATATATTTTATTTACTCAAAAAGAGATTTGATTTCTTTTTCGGTTTTTCCAGTTTTTTGCTGGATTTTTCCCCAAAGTTCATCTTCTTTTCCTTCTTCGTATAGCAAATCGTCGTCAGTCAATTCAGCAAATTTTTGCTTTAATTTTCCTTTAAACTCATTCCAGTTTCCTTTAATTTCAGTTGAATTCGGCATAACAATTATTTTTTGTAATTAATAGTATTGTAAAATTACCGATTTTAAAAGAGCTTTGTGTTACATCATTTTTAATATTAGTTACACGATTCGTTTTTCGGCTTGCTTGCTTTCTAAAATCAAATAAAATTGCGTTCCGAATAAAAGTGAGGCAATAACCAAGTGAATCGTTTGGCTACCAAAAGGGAAATCGTACCAATACATTGATATTCCGGATAAAATTTCAATTGCCAAAAGCCATAAAACCCAATTGATTTTCTTGAAACCTAGTTGTAATTTTCGATTTCTCGTAATCAAAATCACGTTGATGGCCAAAACCACAAAAGAGAAAGTTCTGTGGAAATAAAACCCGATAATTGGGTCTTCCAAGATTTTTGCCATTCCGTCGTAACCCACAATTTTTACTTGTTCATCCACATATTGGCGGACTTGAGTTCCTAAAATGATTTGGGTCAAAGTCAAAATTAACGAGATAATCATCACGCTGTCAAAGACTTTGTCGAATTTTAAAGAAGTATTTATTTTTGGCTTTGCCAAATGTAAAATGTATAAAATCACGCAGACAATCACCAAAGCCATCACCATGTGAACGGTAATCTTAACCGGATTTAAAACCGAATAAACCACCGTTGCGCCAAGCCAAGCCTGGAATCCCATCATAAAAACCACCAGCCAAGAAAGCAAAGTGATTTTTTTGTTTTGTTTCCAATACGAAAAAGAAGCAATGGCCATTGCAAAACACGCCAATCCGGCCAAAGCACCGAACAAACGGTTGATATATTCCACCCAAGTATGTGTTGGATTGAAACTAGCATAATCGTGTTTGGTGTAAGTTCGCCAATGACTTTCGTCAAAAGTTGCACCCGAATTAAAATTGTCTTGTGCGACCAAAAGTTTTTCACCACGAATAATCACTTGGCCTTTTTCAAAATCACGATTCGGAGTCCAAGTCAATTCAGAAATATTAGTTGGTGGAATGTAATAGCCAAAGCATTTCGGCCAGTCAGGACAACCCATTCCTGAACCTGACATTCTAACGACGGCACCGGCAACGATAACTAAATAGACTAAAATTAAAGCGGTTTTTGTAATTGAGGGGAAATATTTTTTCATGGTTTTTTTGAGTTGCAAAGTTTAAAGTCGCAAAGATTGCTTTAAAATTATAGTAAGAGATGATAAATGTTAGGTTTAAACTTTCTTCAACCCTAATTTCTCTGCTCTTTTCAACATAAAATCGTACGCAGGCTGGTATTCGTTTGGGATTTCTCCTTCTAAAATCGCTTCTTTTATAGCTTCTTTTAAAACTCCAATTTCTCGTCCTGGTTTTAAATTGAAAGTTTCCATAATTTCTTCTCCAGAAATCGGTGGTTGAAATTGTCTAACGTGGTCGCGTTCTTCAACTTCCACGATTTTTTGGCGTACAATCTTAAAATTATTATGGTACTTTTTAAACTTATTCGGGTTTTTTGTCGTGATATCTGCTTCGCACAAAGTCATCAAATCTTCGATGTCTTCACCCGCGTCAAAAACCAACCTTCGAACTGCAGAATCTGTGACAGTATCTTGCGACAAAACAATTGGTCGTGAGCTCATCATCACCATTTTCGAAACGTATTTCATTTTGTGGTTTAATGGCATGTGTAATCTTTCAAACAATTTTTTGACCATTTTTCCGCCCACAAATTCATGTCCGTGAAATGACCAACCGTTCTTTTTGTGATGGCGTTTTGTTGGCGCTTTTCCAATGTCGTGAAGCAATGCCGACCAGCGAAGCCAAACGTCATCGGTGTTTGGAGCAATATTGTCCACAACTTCTAATGTGTGGTAAAAATTATCTTTGTGCGTCTGACCTTCCGATTCATCGACTCCTTGCAAATCCGTCAATTCAGGAAGAATGATGTGCAAAAGTCCCGTTTTGTGCAACAATAAAAATCCGACAGAAGGTTTTTCAGTCATCAGAATTTTATTCAATTCGTCCACAATTCTTTCGCCAGAAATTATCTTGATTCGCTCTTTATTTCTTTCGATAGCTTTCAGCGATTCTTCTTCAATTTCAAAATTCAGTTGCGAAGCAAAACGAATTCCACGCATCATCCGAAGCGGGTCATCAGAGAAGGTTATATCTGGGTCTAAAGGCGTTTTGATGGTTTTGTTTTCCAAAGCTTCTAAACCATCGAAAGGGTCAATCAAGTCTCCGAAATTGGTTGAGTTTAGCGATAAAGCCAAAGCATTTATGGTAAAATCACGACGGTTTTGGTCATCTTGAAGCGTTCCGTTTTCCACAACGGGATTTCGACTTTCAAAATGATAGGATTCTTTTCTGGCGCCAACGAACTCAATTTCAGTATCTTCAAAACGCAACATTGCTGTTCCATAAGTTTTGAAAACTTGAACTTTTGGTTTCTTCGGAAGCATTTCTGACACTTTTAATGCCAATTCAATTCCGCTTCCGACGGCAACAACGTCGATATCTTTTTTGAAATCTCTTTTCAAAAGCAAATCCCGAACAAATCCGCCAATCACATAACTTTCAACGTTAAGCGATGCGGATGCTTCCGAGATTACTTGAAAAATTTTATTTTGTAGTGCTTCTTTGTAGTTCATTATCTTAGTTTAAAGTTTAAAGTTTGAAGGTCAAAGACTGCAAACTGCAAACTGAATACTGAAAACTATTTCCTGATTATCTTCACCTGGCTATCATTTGTTAATTTGATAATCGCAGAAGGTTTTCCGGTCATTTTTTCATTCGGCAAATTTACGATATAGTCCACACCTTTTATAATCTCTTGGCTGATTTCTTTAAAATTCATCGGAGTGGGTTTGCCAGAAATATTGGCAGAAGTAGAGACGAGCGGTTTTTTCATTCGTTCCAATAATTTGAAAGCGAACGGCTCTTTTATGATTCTGATTCCGAGGGTTTTATCTGGAGCAATTAAATTTGGAGCCACATTTCTTGGATTGTCCAGAATTAAAGTCGTTGGTTTTTCGGACAAATCTAAAATTTGCCACGCCACTTCAGGAATGTCTTTAAAAACGTTGTACATCATCTTTTCGGCGTTCATTAAAACAATCATCGACTTTGATTCTTCGCGTTGTTTCAAGGCATAAATCTTTGCTACGGCTTCCGGATTTGTGGCGTCACAGCCGATTCCCCAAACTGTTTCGGTCGGGTAGAGGATGATGCCTCCGTTTTTTATTACCTCAAACGCATTGTGTATTTCTTGATTGATTTCCATAGTAGTTTTATAATTGTACAAAGATATTTAATTAGCGGTTATAATGCATACTTATCGAATCGGGAGTTAATAAATAGGAATTTTGTACATTTGCTTCTTTTTTAATTTAGTTAATAAAATAGTGCCACATCAAAATTTTAATAACTGATGATTAAAATATTTTAAAATCACGATAAAATTGAGCTATGTCAATCAAAATACCAATTTATAGACCGTCTTTAAACGGTAATGAAAAAAAATATGTGAATGAGTGTTTGGATTCTACCTGGATATCATCAAAGGGAGAATTTATTTCTAAATTTGAAAAGCAATTTGCTGAATTTATTGGAGTTAGAAATGCGACAACTGTTTCAAATGGAACTGTGGCAATTCACTTGGCTTTATTGGCACTCGGGATTGGTGAGGATGACGAAGTTATTGTTCCAACGTTGACTTACATCGCTTCGGTAAATAGTATTCAATATACGGGAGCAAAGCCGGTTTTCGTGGATTCTTTAGCAGATTCTTGGCAGATGGATCCAGAAGATGTTCGAAGTAAAATTACAGATAAAACAAAAGCAATTATGGCGGTGCATTTGTACGGACACGCCTGTGATATGGACGCTCTGTTGGCAATTTGCAAAGAACATAATTTGTATCTTATTGAAGATTGTGCTGAAGCAATTGGTTCAAAATACAAAGGAAAACATGTAGGGACATCTGGTGATATTTCAACATTCAGCTTTTTTGGAAATAAAACAATAACGACTGGCGAAGGTGGTATGGTTGTTACAAATGACGAAACGCTTCACGACAGATGTGTTCATTTTAAAGGACAAGGACTTGCAAAACACAGACAATACTGGCATGATGTAGTTGGGTATAACTATCGAATGACTAATATTTGCGCAGCAATTGGTTTGGCTCAGTTAGAACAAGCTGACGGTTTTATAGAAAGAAAAAGAGAAATTGCTGATAAGTATAAAGTTGCTTTTGAGAATACGTCTGTAGTATTTCACGGAGAGCTTCCAGATGTTTATAACTCTTATTGGATGTGCAGTATTCTTGTTGCGGAACCCGAACAACGAGATAAGTTACGCGATTTTTTAATGGAAAAGGGTATCGAAACCAGACCTTTATTTTATCCCGTTCACACAATGCCAATGTATGCAGCCAAGTTTCAAAAGCATGCCGTGGCAGAAAATTTAGGATGGAGAGGAATTAATCTGCCCAGTTTTCCGACTATGACAGACGATGAACAAAATGAGATAATTAATGCAGTAAAGGAATTTCTTCTATGAAAACCTTTATTTTTGGCGCTTCGGGACACGCAAAGGAAGTGCTTTGGATCATTAAAGAGATCAATAAATTAGCCGAAGAGGTAATTGTTGTCGACAAGTTTGTAGTGGCGGAAAATGATCCTTTATTAGGCGGTTATTATGATTCGATTTCCATAATTTCTGAATCAGCTTATCTTGAAAATTATGCGAACCAGGTTCACAATTGCATTTTGGCGATAGGATCTTCAAAAATAAGGAAGAATATATTAAATAAGATAGTTACTGAGAAAACGCAATTTCCTTCATTGATACATCCGTCGGTTATTTATGATAAAACTAGGGTGAAGATAGGGAAAGGTGTTATTATTGAGGCGAATGTAACATTAACAACCGACATTAATATTGCTGATTTTGTGCATGTAAATATTGGTTCAACGATTAGCCATGATGTACAGATCAATTCATTTGTAACAATATCTCCTAGTGTTCATATCGCTGGCAATGTAACTTTAAAAGAGAATGTTTTCTTAGGAATAAATAGTACTATAATTGAAAGACTGACCATCTGTGAAAATACAACCATTGGAGCAGGAGCATTGGTTTTAAAGGAAATAACTGATGCGGGGACCTATGTTGGAATTCCAGCAAGAAAAATAAAATAACTCACAATGTCTAAAAACATTCTTTTTTACATACCTACAATTAACCAAACTTCAGGAGGAATCAGGCAATATTCATTTAATATGCTTAAGATGATTTCTGAAAATAATACTGGCGAATTTAATTTTTTTATTTACCACAAACGAAATGATAAGCTGTTCTTAGATATCATCGATCAAAACGAAAATTTTCATTTAATACCAACTCACTTCATACCTAAAACATTAATTAAAATTTATAATTTTTTAGGTAAAACGATTGAAAAAATTACATTGAAGAAAATTTCTTTTAAAAAAGAATTTCATGATTTTTTGCTAGAAAAGCATGATATTACTGTTGTTCACTGCCCGTATCAATTTATCCCAAAGACAAAAAAAGCAAAACTCATCACGACGATGCATGACGTTCAGGAAATACATTTTCCTGAGTTTTTCTCAGAGGAAGAATTGAAAAAAAGAGCAATAAACTATCCTGATTACATGGAAAGAGCTGACGCAATCGTGGTTAGTTATAATCATATTAAGCAAGATTTGATTAAGTTTTTTGATATAAATCCAGTAAAAATTCATACCTTATTAATTGGATTAAATGATTTGTGGATTGCTTCGTATTTTAATAAAAATTTAAAATTTGATCACCCTACAGATTTTTCAAAATACTTGCTTTACCCAGCAAATGCTTGGAAACATAAAAATCACATCACATTATTAAAGGCCTTGAAACTTTTAAAAGATCAAAATAAAATAATCAACTTTGTGTTTACTGGCGACTTCAATAGCGAACACGGAGCATTTTTGATTGAAAAAATAAAAGAATATGGACTGCAAAATCAAATCATTTTAAAAGGAATTGTGGATCAAGACAATTTATATAGCATCTATCAAAACGCTTTTGGAATAGTGGTTCCAACGCTATATGAAGCAGGAAGTTATCCGCTGTATGAGTCAATATACATCGAAAAACCAGTGGTTTGTTCAAATGTAACTTCATTGCCAGAGACCATCGGTGACGAGAAATTTGTGTTTGAGGCGCTCGACAAATTCGATATTGCTGATAAAGTGGAAAAACTTTACTTCGATGAAAATTATCGAGACGATTCAAAGCGAAACGCCTCAAAAATGAAAAACCAACTTAAAAGCAATGATTCTATAAAAACTGTTTACTCAATTTACAGAAGTTTGTAATTTTTTGAGAGTAAATGGAGATCAAGACGACAACAAATAGACAAAAACAAAACATACATATTAACAAATGAAAACAGCATTAGTAACAGGAATCACCGGCCAAGATGGTGCTTATTTGGCAGAACTTTTACTTTCAAAAGGCTACATGGTTCATGGAATTAAAAGACGTAGTTCTTTATTTAATACACAAAGAATTGATCATATTTATGAGGATCCTCACGTTGACAATCAGCATTTTAAATTGCATTATGGTGATTTGAGTGATTCAACTAATCTAATCAGAATTATTCAAGAAACGCAACCAGATGAAATTTACAATTTAGGTGCAATGAGCCACGTCAAAGTAAGTTTTGACATTCCCGAATATACTGCAAATGCTGACGGGATTGGAACTTTGAGAATTCTCGATGCGGTAAGATTGCTTGGTTTGACAAAAAAAACTAAGATATATCAAGCGTCAACGTCAGAATTGTATGGTTTAGTTCAAGAAGTTCCGCAAAAAGAAACCACGCCGTTTTATCCTCGTTCTCCTTATGCTGTTGCAAAAATGTATGCCTATTGGATCACCGTAAATTATCGTGAAGCCTATGATATGTTTGCTTGTAATGGAATCTTATTTAATCATGAGAGTCCGCGTCGTGGAGAAACATTTGTGACACGAAAAATTACGCGCGGTGTGGCGGCAATGGCTTTGGGAATGCAAGACGTTCTTTACATGGGAAATATTGATTCACAGAGAGATTGGGGACATGCAAAGGATTACGTAGAAGCAATGTGGCTCATTCTGCAACAAGATAAACCAGAAGACTTTGTGATTTCTACAGGTGTAACAACAACTGTCAGAGACTTCATCAAAATGTCTTTTGTAGAAGTTGGCGTAATTTTAGAATTTTCGGGCGAAGGTGTCGATGAAACGGCAACAATTGTCGCAAGTTCAAATCCAGATTACGCCTTTAAAGTTGGACAAGTTGTGGTAAAAATTGATCCAGCATATTTTCGACCAACAGAAGTCGAACTTTTAATTGGCGACAATACAAAAGCAAAGACAAAATTAGGTTGGGAGCCAAAATACACGTTAGAAATGCTAGTTAAGGAGATGATGGAATCTGATTTAGAGATCTTTAGAAAAGAAAAGCACTTAAAGAATTACAAATTATAGTTTACACAATATGCAACTGAATTCAAAAATATACGTAGCAGGACATCGTGGAATGGTGGGAAGTGCGATTGTGAAAGACCTTAACGAAAAAGGCTTTACAAATATTATTTTCAGAACTTCGACAGAATTAAACTTGATGGATCAAACGGCTGTTGCAGACTTTTTTGAAAGTGAAAAGCCAGAATACGTTTTTCTTGCCGCCGCAAAAGTTGGAGGAATCGTTGCAAATAATACATACCGAGCCGACTTTATCTATGAAAATACGTTAATTCAAAGCAATGTAATCCA
>Ga0265780_10000593_pt1 | contig 55071 bp, 42 predicted proteins | sample P1T30metagenome_FD_192432 | JGI IMG/M metagenome (GOLD analysis project Ga0265780, IMG submission 192432) | Plant litter microbial communities from East Loma Ridge, Irvine, California - P1 T30 | ecosystem: Environmental > Terrestrial > Plant litter > Unclassified | place: USA: California... | reverse complement strand
GGCGACTTTGCGAGCTGTCGCAGCTCTAGTTTCAACATGTCTTTTGAAGTTAAGCTTTCGATCAAACCAGACCCCAAGCCATCAGCAGGCGGGTTGGACACCGTCCTGCTGATCTGTGATCGGCGTAATAGTGAGGGTAGCGTCTACAACGCAGGGCGGGGAGTAGTTATCTAATTGCCTAGTGAGGTGCATCATTTCCAGCTTTTCTGGTGCGAAGGCAACCTTGTTTGCTGCCCCCCACTCGTTGATAGCTCTGACATCTTCTGCTAGCATGCGAACGTTTTCATCCAGAGAGTTGGAGGCTCGGTATATGCAGAGGTCGTCAGCGTATCCAAAGCGGTGGGTTGTGTCCTGGTTCAGAAGCTCTGCCAGGTACAGTGTGTAGAGGACTGGGGATAGTGGTGATCCTTGGGGTGTTCCGCAGCCAACGGTGTAGCACTGGGTGGTTGTCTTGCCTAATCTGACCCTGACTTTACGACCTGTGAGGAAGCTGTCGACAAACTTAAGCACTGGGTCTGGCCAGCCCTGCTTTGCCATGCGGTTAAGTAGCCGGTTCTTAAGGAGTGCGTCAAAGGCTCCTTGAGATTGTATTTAGGTGAAGCTACGAGCAGTATGTATACATGGGTAGCTGTAAACAGCGCTAGTGCAGAAAAAGCAGCGCCGTCTCAACAGAGGTGAGGTGCCACTGCACGTGAGGCAAGAGAGATTTCCAAACCGTGACTTCCCTCCATACTTCTGTCACCTTCTTCCTCGTGATCGCATCAAGGCTCGACCCGTTGCATTCGAGCGTGACAATAACGTTGGTGACAAACACCGCAGGAACGCTTCCAACCTTCCACTGGTCCGTTGTCTGGAAGAGTGGGATGAGCTGAGAACTGGTGCCGAAATTGAACACCATGGATCGGTAGTAGTGCTGTACTAGCTCTTGTAGCATACTCCCGCCGATCGTGTCAACGTCCCAAAGATGCTCCTCTAGCACGCGATCGTCTCCCATACGCCAGTGGGGCTCGGTCTGAGAGCTCAAGTAGTCAACGGTCGAACCCCAGAGTCCCGCCGACATTCTTAGGCTTTGGGCGGGATATATATGTCCATCGATAATGTCGCGAATCTCGCGCGGAAATGTGCGGAGGACGTCATCGCAGAGCTAGCGGCAGCTCACTGAGGCGTACTCACTCCAAGCAGGCTTGATCTTCTCATGGCTTTCGAGGATATCTAGCTTCAACTGCTTGCCTTCAAGACGCAGTTGTTTGATCTGGGATTGGATGAATTCTAGTCGAACTTGGAAGTCGTGTTCATCTTTCAGGCTCCTAGAACTCCTTTAGATGAGCCCGCAGTGAGATTATTCCATATTAATACATACTTGTGGACTGTCTGGCGGAGGCTTTCATGCTTGGCTTTCAAATCATCGGTGTCGGCCATGATGATAGTCGCATTTGTATCTGACTGGCAGGTGTTTGCGGATCTTGTTGTGGTGGAGGGAGGGGAAGAGTCAAAAGCGAGAGCAGGTGTACGTACAGCTTTGTAGTAGACTGGAACAGTGGCGGGCCTTGCAGTGAAAGAAGGGGCGTACCAAACAGGTGAGAGAACTCAAATGTCAGCCAAACAGTATTGTATGGATTACAGGTGATATAGCGCTCTGGTTGTCGGCAGTTTGGAGGTACTGCAGGCTAAAAATACGAGTAAAAATGCCGTGGTATCTGTCAGATAAAAGTAGTGAATGATGGCTACAACTATAGTTTATCGCGTAGATCAACGCGGTTTGATCGAACAGCGCATTTCTGGGACATGTGTCCATTTTCGCTCGTGTACGACAACATGCAGCGAGTTGCAATTCCAGCGTTCTGGGGTGTGGGAAAAAGCGAAATAATGATTCGGCTGAAGTAACGCAATCAATGCTGTGGGAAGTACACGTGAGGTCAAAGGTGAGACGATTGAGAAGTCAAGAATGGACAATTCACTACCATCTTGACAAGATGACATGAATTTATAACTGTAAGTACCCTGCCTGCAAAGCGCAAAGCTACCCGAGTCGCTCGCCCATGTTGTTGCGCAGATGCGTGATCCTTAGATTCCACTCAGACAAAATCGCCCTCCTCTGTTCTCATGCGCGACGGAGCATCTCCCGCAACTTAGCCAGCCAACCTTCAAGCGTGTTAACCCCCATCTCGAAGTGTCATATGAGGACGCTCCAGGCAAAGAACGAAAGCGACCCTAGAAAGTGCGAATATCGTGCACTCTTCCGGCCTGACCATGCTCGCTGTGCATTTATGTTGTGTATCACTAAAACGTTTGCTGTGTCTCGAAGCTCAGCTCCACCATGGCCTGAACACATCAGCTATGCTATCACACTGCAAGCAACGCGAAGACTGACCTTCTGAATCCTGTCGTTCCATGAATGAGCCGACAACTCTCCCGTCTTGGATGTAAACTCGAGATTGTCAAGCTCTGCCCACTCTACGTGAAAGCGATGATCGCCCGATCGTAGCTTCTCCAGATCTTCCACGATCTCCTCAAGCATTTCGCGAAACTGGCCATCTCTGAAACGTGCATACCGCACGCTGCCGAGGGTCTGAATGCGAATGAGAAACTTTACGCGGTTTGGGAACTGGAACTGGGCCAATGTCTTGAAGGGTGCAGTCAGAGCGGCCGCATACTGTCGTGAAACCTGTTTTGGTGGACTCGCCTCGTTGTAGAACACACCATCTCCGACATCGAATCGCACGCGTGAGAGGTGTTCATGAGGCTTCAAGTCCAATTCCCAGCGATCGAACGTCATGAAACGGGGTATGACCTGGCTGTTCTTCGACCGATCCCAAAAGTAGAACAGCGACGTCCGGTACCACGTCTGCACAAGCTCAACGCGCATTTCCTCGCCAACGTAGTCCGGATTCCAGAAGAAAGCGCCGGGGTCTTTGTCGCATGGTACGCCCGTGTTGGTGAGGTATTGGGGCCCGACGTAGATGTAATCGGGTGTGATAATGGATTCGTACACGAAGTCACGGAGCTCGCGAGGGAGTTCTGCCAGTACGGCCTCACAGATAGGGCGACAAGTCGTCTTGGCGTATGTTTTCAGCTTGTCTTGCAGCGCGGCTTCGATGCGCAGTTTCTCTTTCTTTAGCTCAACAGCCGGTCTCTTAGCTTTCGTGTGAGACCGCCCAGTCAACTTTATGTCCTCAGCTGTCTTCAATTCGAGATTTACTCTCTTGGCCTCGTTGCAGATGCTGGACAAACAGATATCAGTCATGAATCAGAACAACCAGAAGCAGCTCGACTTACATTTCGGCCTCTTGCCATAGCTGCTGCGCATCTGCTGGTGTCATAACGACGTTCCGTGTGGTGCAGGAGATGGATGTGCTGTACAACCTGATGGCTGCGGTGTTTGCTGTTGCACAAGCGACCGCATTTAAGTGCAGCTGGAGGTGCAGACAGATGCCTTAGCTAGCGCGACGGCCTTCCGCTGTGCCCCACTTGGCACGTGCGCTCACCTTTCACCACGCTAGGTTTCCCTTTCACAAATAGCCAATAGTTGGATGAGCATGATGTTGCACCCGAGTCGTTCCATCGCGATGTGCTTCGGTCTGTGAAGCGTAATGAATTACGAATGTGAAAGTACGCCGGGACTTGACAACCTTTCAGCGAACAGCACGCCGCCTAGCGAAGTTTGCTTGATGAACATCTGGCCACTACAACAGACCTTGCTCGCGCTCAAACTCGTCTTACAATAATGTTGCACTAATGAATCATACGTGCAATGCATGTACTCTCGTTGCTCACGTGCGGGGTCTTTCACTGCGGGGCAAATGCACGAAGCGAGACGTAAAACGGCATGCGCTAGAGAAATGAGACCAAATCAAAACACGTTGTAGCGTTTACTTCACTGCTCGACGCCGACTCCAATTTGCGACACAACGAAAGTCCACCATTCTCTTTACGCCCACGTTTTTCACCGATCTAGAAGCAGCAGACTACACATTGCGCAACATGATCGAAGAACACGAGCTATTCTGTCAATACCTACGGGTAGAGTCGTACCTAAATCTTAGCGTTGATACGACCGGCTCTGACTATTGCCATCCCTAGGCTATGGTCGAAGATGATCCATGCAAGGAGGGGCTTGGACGCGGCGACCGCGCAGCTATTACAGCAGCCAGATGTCACACTTGAGGAGGGCTTGCCCGTCATAGTTGCACGCTGCGAGTCGTCGGCAAAGGAAGCCCACAATGCCCTCATCGCGTACTCGAGGCAGATTGTCGCGGTCTAGGTACAGCTTGCTCGGTCCGATAGTACTCGGGCCTATGTGAACAGAGTTTCACCATAACCTTGCTGACTTCCGGACATTCCGGTAGATATATCAACACGTAGACTCACTCAATTCAACTTCAGTGTTCCTTTCAATTCTGCTGCCCAATCGCCTATTTGGCGAACCGTAACACAGACTCTAGGTTCCCTTCCACATCTGGTCATGAACAAGCTTCCGCAGGAGCTTCGCGACACCGTACTGAGCTACGTGGCTCTTGAGCGGTCTGTACAGGTCGTTGAGAAGGAATGTGTTGGTTATCGCTTCTTCCAGGACGGAAAGAGGCTGCGTCTGCCAACCTATATGGGCGATGCTTTCTCCGTCGACTTCCTGAGCCACGTCTCCAGTACCCACGAGTTTGTCTTCGGCACAGGCCACGATATGCTTCCGCCGACGCTGCCTCAGGGCACACAGCAATTTCTCGAGACTGATCACTACGGCCTTCAACTATTCCCAAAGCAGCTCGTGCTGAAGGTGAAGATCCACGTGGGCTTCGAGTACTTCCGCGATGCAGAATCCGATGACCACTACGGCGAATCACAAGAGACACCCAACGCTTTGATGTAGCAGCGTCGAAGCAATCTTTCAGACGCACAGGTGTGCCTGCTGCCCGTCCAACGCCCGAATCGGTGTCTCACCTTGAGCCTTCTGTGCGAGCAACCGAACTCGAAACAATACATAGGCCCACGAGGTACCCTTGCCATTCGACTTGGCCTTCACACTCTCATGCCCATCTTGCGTTAACTCCAAATCGCTGGCTGGACTTTAAAAATTACAATGAAAGACTTCACGAGCAAGTTTGGAGCCGCCCCGATCTTGAGCGATGGGGCCAGCGAGATGAACACAGACGATTGGATAGAGACTGCACATGAGTGGCGCCAGGTATGCTGCTCCCAACGGCTGTATAGACTGGATGCTGACAGAAATAGCTTGAAGATGAGAAGTTTGATCGTGAGCGGCCCGATGAGATCCATCATGCATGAGCGTGAGTCGGTTCACTCACCCAATCCGTGTCCGTCGGCGAGAAATGTCTTGACTTCGGGCTGGATAAGCATGCGGAGTGCAAGCTGAGGTGGGTCAGATGATGTACCCGCTTGATCAGCAGACCGCAAGGGAGCGATAGACAAAACGGCGCAGGTGGAGGAGAGTGGAAGAAGAGTGGCGATGGGACTATTAGGTGTGACAAACATTAGATTGATGGGTTTGCAGGCGGTGACAGAAGGCTTAGTGAGTGTCTGCGCTGAGATTGCGCCACTATTGCGGACTACAGTAAGGCCTGGCGACAAGAAAAATTGTCATAAATTTCATCTTGGCGGTTGTCGAAGACTTGAGTGCGGGTTATTTATGGGTAAGCGTTAATCGGGATGGTAACAATCTTCAACAATGCTTCAGTTCATCTCAAGACAATTGATCAACACGCATGATATACCATAGAAAACCATAACAAGGCCAAGCCTGGACGTCATCTGCTCGCGAGAAGTTTCCAAAGAGATAGCGAGCTGATATCTATTCTTTGGTTTTGGTTTCCCCTCTCATCCAGCTCAGATCTCTATGAATAAGATAATCCTTGCTGTCGATAGCAGCAGCAAGGCCGCGAAGCCTAGCAAATGGCCACGTTATCCCAATCTTGCCAAATCAGGGCGAGACAACATGCTGAGCTGTGTCAACCTTGACTATTTCGAACACCGATGGAAGACTTATAGCTGCATATCGTTCACGCAATGCATCATACCACCCACGATCGTATAGCCCCCAGAACTCGTCTTCCGTGTAGTGCGTGTGTAAGTACAACGCCTTGCGCCCCCGAAGCTCCGTAAGCTTGGCTTCCAGATTGCGATTTTAGCGCACGAATGTATCTTTGTTCTTCGAAGCCGTACCCCAAAGACCGATTCTGAGCATGGGCTGCGGTACGCCGTCTTTCGCGGCGCTGGGATGAAACGTTGGGCGTTCGACTGCCTCAAGCGGACACAACCACGGCGGCCAGATACCCAGCTCTTCCGATGTATACTTGATGAATTTCTCTGCGGTGTCGTAAGGCAGCGAGATGTCGTGAATCATAATCGATGATGTCACGTTACTCCCGTGAAGAGCGCGGTACATCATGCGCGTGTGCGTGAAGTCGTTCAAGAACCAACGCTTAAGGCGCATGAATGGTACGGAACCAAAGTATGCGAATGCGAGCTTGCGGACCCAGAAGCCACCTCGGTCGTAGCGGAAGAGATACTCTGCGGTAGGGATGTAGTCCGTGGAAACTGTGTCGCGAGGCTTGGATATGGCGTGAAGGTAAAACCAGGGATCTCATGGTCCGCTGAAGGTTCTAGGCACGTCCGGAAGTGGACGCGAGTTGATGAGCTGACCGGTCATAACGACTCCGTGGGTCTTGGGAGAATACTATGCCGTCGACGTAGTCATTCGCTGGATCTTGCGTGGCGTATCAGACAGCCTCAATCATGTCCTTCACGCTCGAGAATGGGGGGTATGATAGCACGACATAGCATTTCGCTGGAATCAAGCTTGTCTCCAGCTTCGTTACAATGCCCAGTGTTTTCAATGCTCCAGCAGCTCCCTTGAACAACTCGACATTCTTTTTCTCTGGAGCCATGACTATTTCCCCAGTCGCTAATACCATCTCCACGGACCGCACAGTCTGGTCGAAGTATCCGTGTGTGAAAGAGCTGCTTTCGCCCGCAGATCCAGCGAAGCCTCCGCCAACCGTTATGCCCGGAAATTCCACCACGACCGGCGGAATCAGGCCATGCTCAAGAGTGGCTCGAACAAGCTTGTCCATGAGTACATTCGGCTCGACTGTCGCCGCGAGTCTTCCCCGATCGATACCGAGAATAATGGACAGTCCGCTTATATCCACGGTGCTGCTGTTGTGAGCGGGTCGAGTGCTGTTGGTTGAGCCGTGGAAGATGCGGAATGGTTGTTTCGCGTCATAGAAGGCTGTGACGGCTGCTGATATGCGCGCGACTTCCTCATCGTGAGAAGACATGGTGAGAAGAGTAAAGTCGCTACCTGCGTAGACAGTGGCAATGTATCAGGAATATGTGATGCTGCTGGCGAGATGGCAGCCAAACGCAGCCAGCGATCGAGGTGACAGAATTGAATCATATCTGACTCCGTTCGCGTCTTCAAGCCTTGGTACTTATCCTCCCGCAGGAATCAGCATGACTAAATTGAATGCGTCGAGACTCCGTTAGCAAGCTCGAACCACCTCACTCACCCACCTCCAGGCTTCGGCTTCGTCTTCAACTTGTCCCCCAAGATGCCCGGATCCAACATCTTGGCCTCCGGCACCTCCACCCCACATTTCACGTACATACTCCTCCACAGCGCACCCACCGGTCTCTCTTCAGGCATAAACACCACTGTATTCACATAAGTCTTCGTCGTGTTCAAGCAGTCCGGCATATTGAACAGCTGCGCCTCGCAATTGTCACCTTTGCTCGAGATGAACAGCCCACACCGCGCTTCGCTGGGGAGATTGACGCATTTGCCGCTTTTCCAGGCGGAGAGTGGAGGTGGAAAGCGCATTTGTTGGATGAGGGAGCCGCGGCAGTGCTTGGGGCCTCCGGAGCCGGAGTAAGAGAGGGCGACAATGGGGAATTGAGGCTGGATGAGCGGTGGTGCTTGTGGAGAAGGTAGAGGAGCAGGTAGAGGATCAGGTGTAGATGTTGCGATTGGGCCGATGGCACCTTCTGCGTTCCATGCAGCGCTGGTATGCGAGGTGGGTGTTGCGTCGAGTATGACTTCTTCGGTGGCGGTCATAGCTGATGCCAGTGGTGAGCCAGGGACAAGCGACGACCCGTGCCAGACGTCGCCGCGATCGAACTCCAAGCCATTGAGTCGTGGCTTGCCGCCCACGAGGCTGTCAGGCTTCCCAATGGTCGCTGCTTGCGCTGTTGTTGTATGGAAAAACTGTTGTAGTGGTTGTCGTACGTCGATGGTTGATGATAGGGAGATTGCGATGACTAGGAGAAGAACAGCAGATGATGCGACGACAAATATACGTCTTGGAAGCGCCATATCGGCGACATCAGAAAGAGTACTTGATGTGAGGAGGGAGAGGACGTTCTCTAAAGATTAAAGTCCGCAATACGGGCACCGACTGGTGTTGCGGTTCGCGTTTCAGCTGCACGCGTTTCTGAAACATGGACACTGACACCACCAACCTCCACACTGTGACCACCCTGAACCAATCGTACCGCGAAAAAAAAATAGGGAAGGCTCAATACTGCTGAGCTCTCATGAGTAATGCATTTGACCATTAATACCGTCATTTCCAAGGTATGAGCTAAACTACCATGATGTGTTCTCACATGGCGTTCACGCCACGCCTGGTCCATACTATCGGCACTCCAATATCTCTCTATTTTGTCATGCTTTCGAAGGACTCAGACCAAACTAATCTCACGATTAGTAGCCGTTCAAGTCGGTCCAGTTCCAGTATGGGTCATACTCGTCGTATTTCCGCTGTAGATCCTGCTGCACCTGCACATGGGCTGGTGAGATATAGTCCTTGGGAGGCAGCTGCAGATGGTTGTACAAGCACTTGCTTGTGGCATGTGTCTTCCGGTTCTTGAAGAGCGCGATGACGCCCGAATCAGCGCAGATTTTGCAGTTGACCTTGGCGAAGCAGCCCACACGGAAGTGGTTAGTGCGGTCGCAGCGACAGCAGAAGCGCTCGATGCCCCATAAAGGCGGTTCTAGCTCCTTGCCGATGGCCATGATGCGGTTGACGACGTCCTGAATGTGGCGCCCATGCATGATCGGCGGTAAACCGCGATTCGAGATCGGGTACAGGCCGTCGCGGAGCGCTATCAGAACTGCGGCGATAAGTGTGCCCGCAGCATCGTTGCCCGCGGTATGCAGGTTCTTGATCTTGATGTTGAAGTAGCCGAGCAAATCGTGTAGACCGATGTTCACGCCCTTCGGAGTTTGGATGCGGGCTTCTTTCGCCATGAGCTGTGTGTCGATGACCTTGACGACCGTGCCATAGCTCCGCAGATCGACTTCGAAGCCACGCTGGATCTGCTCAAACTCGTTCTCGACGGCGTGACCTACCAAAATAATCGGTTGGAAGGCGCCGTTCGTCGGATGTGGGCGCACGAATGTGTTGATGAGGACCTGCTTTGCTTCGTCGTTCGTGACGAACTTGCTGGTGCCGAACTGGAAGTTCTCTGGATCTCCAGCGTTTGTGAAGTTGTTGCGCAGGTGAGCATGTTCGATCAGCCGGGCGTGGGCGACTTGGATGCCGGTCAGGATGTTCTCTGCATGGGTGTCGGGTGCGGCGCCCTTGTTCATGAGCTCGGCGATGCCTAGCTCCGTCATAGGCTTTGGCTCCTTATACCACCACTCCATGTCGAGACAGACGATAGCGGCCTGGTTCAGAGCAATCGGCGCACCGATTATCGGAAAGCCGCAGAAGTGGCGGAGCACATCTGCGCCGGTGTGACCTTCCAGAGCCTTGGCAAGGTTGATGTTGGACTGATTGCTCTGTGTGGAAGGAGTTTTCGCCATTCCTTGGATCGTGTTGTGGGAAGACTAGATGCTTAGACTGTGTGCGCGGGTCTGCGGTTGATGGGTGATGTTGTGGTCGTCGTGGGGTGGGGTGGGTGCTGTTTTGAAGTGGGGAGAAAAGCTGAGCAGGCAAAAGCTTGAAGAATTCTAGCGAGTTCTGAAGTCACTGACGTGGTAGAATGTGATGAGACCCTGAGGTGAAAGTGACAGCCGAAGATTCACTCATGGCAACCATGTTCGCGGCACAAATCGCAGGCGCGTACCCTTGGAGAACTTTGCGTGCTTGACCCGGATCTACAAACTACAACATCAGGACAATTCGCGTGCGAATATACTTGAGGTAGGCCAGGGACCCATTAGAGCAGGATAGCTAATATCGTGACTTGCGATGGGAACGAGGCGGCTGGAGGCACGATGCGGACTGCGGCGCAAAAAGCCGTGTACCACTCAACTTGGCGCGACATTCTCGTTTTCCAACGCGTACCCGGTTCGAAGTGAATGAGGCACAGCACAACTTGGTTGATTCGGGACGACAGAGGGTGGTGAAAGGAGCGCGCGCACGCGATGGTGTTATGACATCTTTGGATCCACTTCTGAATAAGCTAGCCTAGCGTCCTTGGCGGGCTCCCTCCTGCTGTCGTCGCATCCGAGTCCGCCATGCTAAATCTCTTCCAACCCACCTCCTTTTCATTTAGTGAACACTCCCAAGCGATCACTCGTTAGAATTCTGCAACTTTAATCACCTCACCCATGAGTGAGGCTATGCCTCGCAGACCTGTCCATGGGATTAATTCACACTCGAATCGCCCTCGCCCGCTCACGTGTCGTCTGGTCCTTTCCTTTGAATTGGTAACGAACCGTTCCGTTGTCGGGTCCGTACTCACGGAACTTCGCTACTATACCTGCTACAATTGCCCGTCTTCTTGTCCAGCCGACGTTCTTTCGCTTGTGCATCTCTTTGACGCCCGTCGCCGTCTCGTCGTCACATTTCTTTGTGTCAACCCCAGCTCTTTTGTCGCGTGCTGTTTACCCAGCCTGTTCGAGATATGGTCGGCGAAGCAATCAATTCGAAATGTGGAGAGTTCATCTAGGCCTTGATAAGATCAGGTCCATTCTTGCGGCTGTGCCGTGTCTTTAGCAAGTCGAAGCGATCACCGGGTGTAGCTTCCGTCCACCAGACGGGCGTCTCGTGATCTGATGGTCCCGTCTCTAGGTTGTACGCATTGCCGTCCTCGGAGGTCTTATCTTTGAATTCGATGCGTCCCATTGATCCTGCATCTCCGCGATCAGCGCTTTGCAAAGAAAGATCACGGTTGCGGCCATGTTTACCATCCTTCGTGCTCCAAGTCAGACAGGTCGTCCATGACGTCGGGTTTGGCAAATGTCGGTATATTGGCTTGTTGAGTAAATCGCCATGGAAGAACAATCCGACTAAGCGAGCTCAAGCGAACGGCTATAAAATCAAATAGCTTCCCCATTCCATGGCAGCAGCGTAGGATTATTCCAGTCGGTCAAAGACTATCGTATGCGTTGGCGGAGTATCACACGCCACCAACATCAACTTATCACGCCAGATTTGTCTTCGTCAGGTTTGTCGGGTCTCCTACCACGGCGCATTTATAAAGCATTGGCAACCGCACCCTCAAGTTTCCTTCCACAGAACCGACAACCATCAAGATGCATACCGTTCTTACGCTTGGTATCGCTGTTACGGTAGTTACATACATGGCGATGCAGCTACTGCTTCACACCACGCAAAGTCCGAATGAGCCTCATTTGCTGGAAGCCAAGCTACCTTTCCTGCAACCTGCACTGGATATACTGAAACATCGGGCAAGTTACCTTGCACATTTGAGGTAAGCCCTGTAGCCGGACGACGGCTCGGAGACCTCGCTTATCGTCGTTCAGGAGCAAGTTTCGATTGTCGATCCACACTCTCCGCATGCCCTTCCAACGTCTTTACATTGTACACGCGCCAGAAATTGTCCATGTCATTCAGAGCAAATGCAATGCCTCCACCTTCATTCCGAACCTGCTCGACTTTGGCATGCTCTTCAGTGGGCTGAACAAAAACTCTCAGCGTACACTCCGCAACGCCTTTGACATCAAAGGCAATGGCTTCACCATGAGTGTTCACAAGTATCTTTTATCGGGACTTTCACTCAATGCCGCTACTCGAGCAGCCGTCGACAGACTGAGTGCTAGCTTGCGAAACAATCTTGCAGGGAACAGTGGAGGTTTGCTCGAGAGTGTACGTCATGAACTTACGCTGTCATTGACTGGCGCGATATATGCTCCAGAAAACCCTTACGACGATCCGGCAGTCTAAGCGAGCTGGTTGTACGTGGCAATTGTTCTAACTGTAAGGCTTGTGCTGATGAGTAAACAGCGATTTTGTGCCTGGCATCAACCACTTGCTCTACAGCCCATTTCCTCGCTTGACCGCTCGCAAAGCGTTACAAGCTCGCGCACGAGTCATCGATGCCTTCCGAAAATACTTCGCCAAAGGCAGCCATCTCTAAGCCTTCTTCCCGATGGTCGCAGAAATGTACGAACATAACAAAAACCACGGACTCGCTCCCGAAGAAGCCGCCAAAATGGAAATGGCCACGTCGCTCGCGATGTTGAGCAGCGGCTCCAACACCACTTTCTGGCTGCTATGCCAAATTTTCTCAAGTCCGAAAGCACTGCAGCACATTCGCACCGAACTTCACACACTGTTTACAGATGATACGGAGAGCGATGTACCGATGTGCAAGTTCGTGAGATTGAATGAGGTCAAAGCACAATGCCCGACGCTGGTAGCCATGCTCAACGAGACGCTCCGCTACCACAGCACCATCATCAACATCAAACAAGCCCAACACGACACAACACTAGCAGACCAATACCTCCTCAAGAAGAACGCGATCGTGATGATTCCCGGGCAGAGCATACATCACAACAAGGACATCTGGGGTCCGAGCCCCGAGATCTTCAATCATCAACGCTTCCTATCTCCAGACAGCAAGAAGGAACTTTTGAGAACGTCGTCTTTTCGACCGTTTGGCGCTGGTGTTACGATGTGTCCTGGTAGACACTTTTCGACTAATGTCATTATGAGTTTGGTCGCGATGGTGGTGCTGCAGTATGATATTTTGCCGAAGGAGGGGCAGTGGAAAACGCCTACGAAGCGCAATGCAGATCTTTGGAATGCGATGCCGAAGCCTGACTGGGACTTGGATGTTGAGTTTGTGGGGAGGGTTGGGGAGAAGGATGTTCAGTGGAAGTTTGTTTGGGCTGATGGAGCGTAGAGCCTGATACCCTTGTATTATCTTCTCCGTTGCTTTCCTGAACTACACGGAGTGGGGAAGGTCTCTTTACTCTTTTCTGGGTCTCTATCGTGAATCGTGCTGCACGCTGGAGCATGCGATAGATTTGGATGAGCCCTTCAAAATCCTCGAGCTACCTACTGGCTATCAATAAGGTGTTGTCAAAGTTCGAAATCTCCGCGCCAGAAGTTGTCGTTATTCCAACAAGTACATCTATCAGTTTCCACCATATCTATGCGCCTTGCAGCAGAATCACGTACTTTTCGCCTCGTTTTCCGTTCCCATAACTACCTTCCGCATCAAGTTAGCTGTCTCGGAGGCTCTTCAAGTTCGCTTCGCGTGGGGCGCTAAACTTCCTCCCCCACCTCCACTCGACCATCATCGCGCATCTTTATCGCGCACGAGAAGTCAATGACGTATTTTAAGCTTCGCAAGACGGGGTAACAAGCATGCCAAGTCACGCAGTCCACTCTTATCCAGTCTCCTTGCTGACTCGTGCATAGCTGCCTGCCTCATTTGGTTCGCCAGTACAAGTACATCGTGAAAAGTTCTTCCGGTAACAGCATGCGATGCAATACGAGCCGCCTCAGTTTTGGAGTCATAGAAGCAAGCGTTGTGTTCTCTTGAGCCCGATGAATTGTTCGACGCGCATGTCGGTTCCACAGCAGTGATGCGGTGCTCGTATGCTTCTCGATGGTGGCAATGCTGCTTGAAGAGCCACCCCGCAACAGCCTTGCGATCAACGTAGCCGTCGCCACTATCTGCCCAATCATAGCCATGCACCACGGCAAGAGTATCAATCAGTTGCCTTTTACACACTAGGCTACTGCGGAACGGGTCTGAACAACCCGGATTTGCGCGCGAAATGGGACCGGCGAGTACTCTCCATGTACGCCCGAGAGTAATCCTTCCGCGGTGGGGTGACGCCATATAAATTGTCTCTTGCTCCCAAGGATATTGGCACGCGCCTTGTCAATTTACCTTCAAACCACGCACAATGGCACGCCTCAGTAAGCTCACAGCCTTCTTGGCAGTTGCATCGCTATGTAGCGCACGCAAGCCTACACTTGAGGAACGTCAAGTTCCTGTCGACCCGTCCGGTGTGATGACCATCACCTCGCCTCAAGGTGCATCCATCCGCTTCAAGCAACCTGGAAAGCAAGGAGTATGCGAAACCACGGAAGGCGTCGACGACTATGCCGGGTACATCAGCCTCAACGAGAAGACGAACATGTTTTTCTGGTTCTTCGAAGCTCGCGAGAATCCCTCAGAGAAGCCGATGACGTTATGGTTGAATGGCGGCCCTGGTAGCGATTCGCTCATCGGTCTCTTCCAGGAGCACGGTCCTTGCAATGTCACGGAAGACTTGAAGACGCAATTGAATCCGTACTCTTGGAACGAGCATTCGAACATGCTCTATCTGGTACGTGTGTCCATGTATGAAATATGTGAGACAAACACTGACTTGGTTCGCCTACTCTGATAGAGTCAGCCCGTAGGTGTCGGCTTCTCGTATGAGACGACGCGAAACGATACCAAGGGTCGATACTCGTTAGTAGACCCGGATACCGTCAATACCACGGACGCTGCTGCTATTGGCGCGTGGCATATTCTCCAAGCGTTTTTGGACCTTTCGCCCCAGCTTGATCCGGATATCCAGAACTTTACTTTCAATCTCTGGACCGAGAGGTATGTATAGCTTTAAGACCCATCGAAATATGATTGCTAATAGCCATTGAAGTTACGGTGGGCACTACGGCCCGGCCTTTTACAATTACTTCTACCAACAAAATGAAGGCATTAAGAACGGCTCAGTCCAAGGCAAGGAGCTCCAAATGGACACGCTTGGAGTTATCAATGGTATAGTCGATGAGGCTATCCAGGCTCCTTACTACCCAGAATTCGCTGTGAACAATACCTATGGCATCAAGGCTGTGAACGATACCATCTACACCTTCATGAAGCAAGCTTACTACATGCCTGAGGCGTGCAAGGACCAGATCGAGTACTGCAAGGAGTCCGATCGATCGACCGAAGACGGCCAGCTTCAATGCTCCCAGGCAACTAATCTCTGCCGTTCTCTGGTCGAGGAGCCATATTACACCTTCGGCGGCCGCGGCGTGTACGACATCCGCCACCCATACGACGACCCAACGCCTCCCGACTACTTTGCTGACTACTTGAATCTCGCATCGACTCAACAAGCCCTCGGCGTTAACATCAACTACACGTCTACCAGCTCGCGTAATGTGTCACGTGGTTTCGCATCAACCGGCGACTTCGTCTTCCCCAACTTCATCGAAGATCTCGAAGAAATTCTGGGCTATGGCGTCCGCGTCGCGCTCCTCTACGGCGACGCCGACTACATCTGCAACTGGTTCGGCGGCGAAGCCGTCTCTCTCGCCGCCAATTTCACCGACGCCGAGGCTTTCCGCGCGGCGGGCTACACGCCTTTCCTCGTTGACGGCGTAGAGTACGGTGAGGTGCGTGAGTACGGAAACTTCAGTTTCACGAGGATCTACGAAGCGGGCCATGAGGTGCCATACTACCAGCCTTTGGCTAGCTTGGAGCACTTTAAGAGGGTGCTGGATCATGTTATCATTGCGGATGGGAGCGTGGTGGTGACGGACACGTACGGGACGAATGGCAGCGCAAAGGCGACGCATACGGAGAGCTTTGTGCCGTTGCCGTCGTCGAGTACGCCGAGTGCGGCGGGGAGGGTGAAGAGGAGGACGTTTTGAGGGAGCGTTGAGTATCGCGAGTACATCTAGCATACTATGAGACACAGGATGACTTATTAGCTCGAAGGATCGATCATCGTGTACATTAAAACGACTGCAGTCAAGCTTCGATACTATATCGAGCGCACTCAGTTCGTCCACGCCAGATGAAGCGTAGGAGACGTGTTGGCTGACTGCAACTACCACGAGTGCGACCCATTATCATGCGATAAGATGTGAAAAAGTGAGGCTATATCTGTTGACACTATTGCGCTGCCCGCAACGCGTTCGGCTGCACTCACGAAATAGGGTCGACCATAGGGATATCAAGCCAAACACACTCCGGTGCGTCAAGACGGCCGGCCGAAGGTCTACATCGCCAAATTTAGAACTGTTCGGAAAGCTTTTAGAGACACTCCAATATCCTTGACACAGAATTATGCTGCGCCAAAAGTGGGCCTGCAGGACACAACGGACGTTTTCTCATTCGGATGCATATTTATGGAATTGACAGTACACGAGTTACCACCACACCAGAAGCCATCGAATGTATTGATGACGGAAAGCCGTTCCGAGTGGGTAATATTACTTTCGTAGTGAAGGAGACTTCTCGGCTCACATTCACTCTCACTCCCAGCCACGCTACTAGACATTGAAAGGCTCGGCAAATTATTTCAGGGAACATCGTCCCAGACATGTCTTTACTTCTCGAACGCCTACAATGACGACCTCCACGCCAGTCAAACTCGGCTATCTGCGCAAGCTACTGGAATCAAGACCTCACAAGGACGTTCTCCGCACATATCTCCATCAAAACGAAGATGCCCTCCTCAAGAACGCCATTCTCGTCACACTGCATCGCAAGTGGTCGGCTCGCCCACCTTACGGCCTTTCAGAAATCGGCATCACAACGTACGATCGGCAGCGCGTAAATTGTGGCTTTCCATGCCCTCCAGGAGCGCACGCTGAGGATCTGCTGGAACACGTGTGGTGTCTGCATTTGCGGATTCGGTCGAACGCGCATCTACCCTTGGATGACGCCTCACCCGATGCTTTCCACTTCGGTACATCGGTTTTCGTGACCTATGACGAGGCGCTCGACCTACTCCACCATATCTGGCACCAGCCAATGAACGACGACCGGCCAGACAAGGGCTATCGACCCATCATCTATCTATCTCACGGCGACAACGACGCACTCGGCAAGGTCAGGAATATCGACTGCGACTTCGTACCCGGACAAAAGGACACCACGATCGCAACGCTCAACGCGCAAGACATCGCCGTACATACCAAGATCACGAGCAAGAGCGACGCTGCAATCGAATACCTCCTACCCATCTTCAAGATCATCCCCTTCCACGCAGGCAACGCCGGAAATGCAGCTATCTACACTACGGTCATTGCGTTCTTGTCCGCGCTACGCAACGAGGTGTATCAGTCGGACGACAATCCGAAGGCAAGGCCAGGTCAGAAGGGCCCTTCGTCGGCGAAGTCTGCCATGACTGTTGTGCAAGGACTGATGGCACGACCGACACCACCGCCACCATTTGGTGTCTTGATATACTGCTGCAAGTGCAGTAGCTATCTTCACTTCGCTGCTGTGTGCCCAAATACAGACTTTGTTTGTACGAAGTGCTTGGGGTCGAAGACGGACTGGAGGGTTCAAAACGCGCAAACGCATATGGAGGGCTTATGTGTGTTCAAGTGAGCTAAGAGAAGTGGGCGGTCAAATCCGAGGAGTTCGTGGTGTCGGGAGCTTGTCAACCTTCAATACACACAGAATGCGGAAGCTGGTGATTCGGAACGTGCAGGCCCCTTATTTACTGGAAAGACCCGGCCACAGGCAGTTGATGAACATGATTTGTGGCAGATGACTTCGGAGACTTGGAGCATATCGGCTTGATGAGATAGCGCCTGGCATGTACTACATAGACTGAGGCATCAGTGCAAACGCAGCTCGAAAGAATTCACCACCACAATTCCTCGAATTTAGCAGCGTTACACCCTTCTTGCACCAATATCCGAATCAATGACGTCGAATATGGCGCTAAGTGAGTAGTTTGTTTGACATTCAATTCCCTCGATGTATATAGACGTTTTTCGCGCTTTTCCAAGCTCATGCTCATCCAACTCGCTCTCGGGTCACCACATTAGCTTCTCCCCACTCACAGCCATATGCGCAACTTTTCAGCACATTAGCATAGCCCTGAAAGAATTTACGAAAGATGTCACACCGTGTCATCTCCGGAATATCTGAAGAGCAAGTCGAGGCCAGCCACCTGATGCTGAAGATGTACGAGCATCTATGATATTCTCTACAGTGCCATCTAACCGTACATAGAACGCTGAGGAAGTTCAAAGTCAGTCTGGCAAGGTAAACACATCGAGGTGTCGTCCCGGGCGTAATGACTGACTTTCCAAAGGGAGAAGCGCATTCAAGAGGAAATCGACAGCCTTGATCTTGACGGGACCTTGCTCGGCAGGGACCGTGATGGTTACTACGAGTAACATGGTCTGTTCAAATCGCAACACTGAAGGCTGATGGCGACAATAGGGAACACAAGATGGCAACGAAGAGCATGTCCAAGGTTTGGTGTCGTGCTTTCATCGCAAAGTTCCTCGGCACTACCAGCGCGCGTGAACTTCGCGACATGGTTTAGGAGTTCCTAGTCGAATCACCCAGGACGATCGAAGTGCTGCCTTACATCAGTCATAGGCTGTCAAAATCCTCAGATTACAGCACTCAAGGCTACGGACCCTACGCCGTCGGCTTTTACCCCACGCAATACCACAACCTCCTCCCGCACGTATACGATTGGCAATTCGTCGGAACCCAGTTTCTGACCGAGATCTATACAATGTTCTACTCCAAGGCTTTCTTTCACGTTAGCACCGCCTATGATGTTGAGTCACATCTCGGGCAAGGTGTCTTCTACAAACACCCCACTATTGCACCGTACAAATATCTCCGCAGCCTCCGAGTCGACCTCTCGTGCCAAATCCACCCAGAAGACGACCACTACAGTCGATACAAGTCTGGCATCATACACGAGGCATCAGCAGATAAAGAGGATTTCGAGCGACAAATCGAGTATCTCTCAGTCTCACGTGTGTGATATGGAAGGAGAATCAAGGACTGAGTTGATTGAATAGCTATGAACGGAGGGAGCTATATATATGTGAAGAATGAGAGAGTGTAGGGATAACCCTGTTAGCGTGCAACACTCAGACTTGCGGAACATCGAACATGCCAAGTTTTTCACACTCTACATCGTCATTGATGTAAATGAGGTGCGAGTTGCCGTCAAGTTTCTCGAAGCTCTCGGACCGCTGGCATACGACCTCAAGGATAAAGGTATCACCCTGCGGCTGAATTGCCCTGGAGGCGTTGGACCTGGCACGCCGAACCTCGCTTCCAGTTACGACATGCCGCGCGCGGAGTGGTTGGAGAAGACTCGAAAGTAGGTGTGCGTTCGTAAGTCTGATCGAAAGCACTATCTTTTGAAAAAGACTCAGATACTAACGAGAGGAAGAAACGGCCCCAGAATTACCGCTTCTAGTAGCGATGACTAGCTTAATGTCACACGTACTGGATGTCGGATGGGAATACAAGATGTCGAAAACGACGCCCAATGATGCGTGTTGATACGGCAAAGATAAGGTTGAATCAAGTAACAGTCGTTGCAACGGTGGTGGTTCGTGATTTGATTGATTCTGAGGGCAAGGCTGCAGCTCGCACACGGATAGTGCGAGCTTGCGCACAGGCCATGTGATCACGTGTTTGGCTATCTCCTCTGCCACGTATGGTGGTTCGATTCCCAACAATGCGTGAATACGGATTACGAGGCTGTTAAGCGGTGGGTGTCACATATAAATAGCTCAAGCATTAGATTTCATAAGTACAATAACATTAACGTATTTTGTATGGTGATATGAATTGGCCTCACTTTTATGAGTTTCTTGAGTACCAAATGTCTGCTGCATTTTGAACGTTTTTCGAATTTCAAAACATGATTGTGACTGCGCATCTGGACATTTCATTCTCATTACCAAGATTTTCTCAGCCAACGTTTGTTTTGTAAAATTCCATTTGTTGCTTTCGAGACTACTTTGAACAACATTGGCATTACATTAGTATTGAGCAGATCCCATGTTCACGCCAGGGTTATTCTCTCGCTCTTCGAGTTACAAGTCTAAACTTTCGCCCTCATGCAATTGCATGCTATCAGAAGCCTTCGCAACTCCCATTTCGACAGGGTGAAGTCTTCCAAGCCGCTCCTACCGAACCTTTCCTAACGTGAGGGGTTGCCAGGCGACTACGTCAACCTGTTACTATGCTTGAGCTACGCGGTTCTGTCCTCGTCAGCCTCTAGTAGATGATTGCAAGAAGTCCGTATACTCACGAAGACACTGTCCGTTCGAATCTTCTCCTCCCACTCGGACAGTGGTTTCTCGTAATCGAAGCTCGCGTTGTGGGATGGGTAGATGGGCACGGCGGAGACTTTGACGTTGACACCTTTCTCCTTCATTTTATAGACCACCGGCACCAAAACCTCTTCCATCTTGGCCATTCCGCCAGCACTATCGAACCGAGGTCGAACATGTAGGTCATAGCCGTTTAGAGGCTTGATCATACCGACTTGCGAGACGTCATATGCTAGGAGCTCGTAGTGCCCCTTGTTGTTATCGTCTTCAAGCATCTTCCTCGCCATCCAGTCGCCCACGAAACACAGTTCAATCTCGAGGCGGCGAATGAAGTTGTAGGGTCGGCATTGTGGATGCCGCAATAGTGGTCCGTCCCGAAGAATGAGATCGGTCTCATACGGGCATGCGATGACGAGGGACGCGTGCTTGTAGAAAGTTTGACAAATTTCAACTGCGAAGTCGTTGCCCATGATTGCTGGTGTCATGAAGTGTTCCAGGTGGCTATCTTTGGGCTGCACCTGGTAAGGGCCGTTCATCTTCGTCTTTGTTGGCCTCGCATACTGGGGGGCATGCTGTGGAGTGTTTTCGATTCTCACACTGTCTAGAGGAACCTCGTCGCTCATAAGATAGAGATATATCATATCCCGTAGCTCGCGGGCCTGGACATGTGCCATGAACCCAGCGGCGAATGCGCGGCACCATGTCCGTGAATGGGTAGTGGCAGCGGCGGTGAGGTCTCTGCGTAATGATTAATGTTCAGCGTCTGCAACTGAGTCATGAAACGTACTCAAACAGCTCAATATCATCTTCGTCTAAAGTCATGTACTCTTGTTGCAGTCGCTCAATCACCTGCGCCATCGTTGCTTTACTGGGAAAAGTTAGACCTCGACACCATAGGGCACTGACTTCACGCACTTGGTGGAGTTACTTAGTATCTGCTTCGAGGCCCTACTCAATTATCAGTATACTGGAGAGTAGTTGCAAAGAATGGCCTACAGTTTGAGTATCTCGAAGCTCGTCTCAACCTCCGAGGGCGTGATCTCCGCAGATAGAACTCGGCTCATCTTGGCAGAAAGAGAGCGCAAGCGCGCAATCGGGTGAGAGAAGTGTCGATGTGTGGTGTGAGCGTTGATTGATGCCGCTGAATGGGTGACGAGAATGAACAGATTGCAGGCGGTGCATTGATAGCTAGCGCCTTTGCTTCTCATGTGCCAGCCAGTTGCACAAGCTCAAGGCAGACCTGATTGAGTTCTCGAATCCCATGTCGATCGCTAACTTGGCGAAAAAGATTACTAAGTAGTCTGTTTGGTGAGGACGTCGTTAATAGATTCGGCTGGTCGTAGGTCAATTCCAGCCAGGATGCCATCCAGTAATGCTACAATAAATAAAGAACCAGTTGCGAGAATTTGTATCAGAGCCCAATCATTCCTATTCGCTCTTCATCTGGAACAGGCATCTCCCTACTCTTTCTCGACCGGCACCTTAATAACAATCTTCCCCTTCGCCCTCCCACTCTTCAGCTTCTCAAACGCCTTCGGCGCATCCTCCCACTCGAACACCGTATCCAGAACACCCTTCACCTTCCCCTCCTTCATCCAGCCAGCCAGCACCTGCAAGTCGCTCTTCGACTTCTGCGCCATGAGCAACTGGTACTTCGCCTTCCCGCCACCCAAGAAAGCCGGCTTAAGCATATTCCCTGCTATCGCCATCGTCCCGCTGAGACTCAGACCCGCACCAATCTGCACGAACTTGCCACCAGGTGCGATGAAAGCGTCAGACTTGGTGTACAGATCCAGCGGTGTGCCAACGTTGTCGACGACGAGCTTGAATTGAGGCCCACCGGCCGCCAGAGCTTTCGCGACGTCGGTAGACGTGTAATCGATGACTTCGTCTGCGCCAAGAGATTTGCAGAAATCGATCTTGGGCGTTGAACATGATGTTGTCACGTGGCAGCCCAACGCTTTTGCGATCTGAATGCCGTACGCACCGGTACCACCAGAGCCGCCATTGATGAAGACTTTGTCGCCGAACTGGACGTTGGGCTTGAGACTTTGTATCTCTGTGAGGCCGACAATGCCGATTGCTGCGCCGTCTTCGGGACTCACATTGGATGGGAGGGAAGTCGCATGATCTCTTCGCACAGCAATGTACTGTGCTAGAGCGCCATTGCGGATCTCGCCTGCTCAAAGTCAGCTTTTGCTTCATGTGGTCGGTACATGAGCTCAACCCACCAACTTTTGCGCCAAAGACCATTTCGCCGATCTGGAATTCATCTACCACCTTTCCGACAGCAGCAACTTTGCCGCAGAAGTCGGCGCCTGGGATGAATGTGGAACCAAGCAGTCGTAATGGCGCTGGGCTTTCTGTGAGTTTGTGGTCGACAGGATTGATCGCCATTGCATGGACTTGGACCAGAATCTCATCGTCGCCGATCACAGGCTTTGGTGCGTTCTCGTTGATGTGTAAGTTCTTCTCCATTCCGCCAGTCACGCTGGTGTACTGCCATGCTTTCATCGTTTGGGCCATGGTATTGATAGTGTGCTGCGCTTTCGAGGGTGGCTGTTTCGCGATGTGTAAGGTATCTTTGCTAGAGAGAGAATCAATGCGAAGGTTGTCTTATCAATGTGTTTGTCGAAGGGTAGGTCAATATATACAAACAATGTGCCGTCGGTCGCGATACACAGAGTCTGCGCCTTGCGTCATGACAGCCATTTTGCAGCGGGGCTATCACGCCACCAAGCCCGTGTCGGCGTCTCGCCACAGCCCGCACAGCAACAACAAGTATTTCGGGCACACGATGTGGCCATGAATACGTTCCGCATGCCACGGTGGACGCGATGGAGTAAATTATCGCAAGGCTGGACGCTGGGGCTCTGAGCATGCAGGTGAGACGGGAGCTGACCGGGTCAGAGAGTCTGCCGTGCCGGCGGTTCTCAATGACAATGGCGCCGATTCCGTTGCTGCACTTCTCCAACCATCGTCGCAACACAAAGCACATCACTTATGGTTTAGGAAGTATCCTCGCTTGGTTGCTTAATTGTCATTGACCTATTGAGACGGGTTGCTGTCTCGTAAGCAGGCTTGATGCGAGAAGTACTCGCTTCAAGCCCGCGACGAGTTGGCTGGCGGATAACTGATAAACATCGTGTTGAAACCAGTCACATTCCATATACCGGTCAGCGTGTTCAGCGTCAAGTTCGTCGGCACAGTGTTGCCCCTCTGGAGCGCACCGCTTTCGACACGACCTCCAGCAACGTTCCTGTCCAGGTGGTTGGCACCAGCCTTCACCGTGAAGTTTGCGAGGCTGACCTCGAAAGGGTTGCGTGTGGCCACAGATGGCGAGCCGTAGTAGCGCGCAGTGAGCGCGTCCGGCGAGATGTGGAGTTCATAGTAACCTCTGTAGTAACCCTCGGTCCACTGGAGCTCCTTGTTGTCGCGCACGAGCGCAGCTGAACGGTCGCTGGAGTTGGCGATGCTCCTGCCTGAACCATAGCCGGTCGAAGACACAGCGGTACCGGCGAACTCAACGCCAATCGCACCGACACCGGTGACCTGGTCGTAAGGCTGCTCATCGAGCCACACGAGGTCTGACACCCAGTTGGCGTGAGAGTCGCCAGCCAGGAAAGCAGTGTTGGGGATCTTGTTCGAGTACAAATGGTTGAGCGTACGGTTGCGGTTGCTCTGGTATCCATCCCATTGATCAGCGTTGAGGGCCTCGCCGTAGACAGCGGAATTGTTCATGCGGCTAAAGATGATCTGGTTGCCGATGACTCTCCAGGTTGCGCCCCGCTTATGCGAGTCGGAGAGACTTCGATAGAACCAGTTCTCTTGAGCGCTGCCCATGAGCGATCGACCCGCATCATCGATGAGCTCCTCAATGTAGTCGTCGTTCCAATTCAAAGTGGTGATGCTGCGGTCGTAATTGCGAGTGTCAAGCATGATGAGATCGAACAACTTTCCCATCTTGAAGCTGCGCCAGATGCGCAAGTTGTCATCGAGATCAACTTGGCGGATACTGCCTAGTCAGCACATATGGTACGATCTGAGATGCAAGACTTACGGCATCCACTCGAAGTAAGCGCGCACAGCGTTCATTTTGCGCGAGTCAACGCTGATGCGGCCAGACTTGAGGAAAGAAGCTTCGGTGTTGTTCATGCCGCTGGAACCGTCTCTGTAGCCATTGTTGGATATCTCGTGGTCTTCAAATGTAGTACGAAGTCAGTGTTCAGCTCAGATTCGCACACGTGATTCACGTACCGTCCCAAGTCGGGATCCACGCGAAGTTCTGGTGGGACAGAGCAAGGTCTGGGTCCGTGCGATATTGACCGAGGCGAGTCCTGTAGTCGTACAGAGTGAAGATCTCACCACGAGGAGCGGTCGCTCGGGGGTCTCTGCCCTGCGTACCGCGGCCATTTTCGTAGATGTAATCACCAAGGTGCACCTGGACAGATTAGCTGCAAGTCGTGCAAGAACACGTGATGTTCTGCTTACGAAAAAGTCGACGTTGTCCTTGCGAGCTGCATTTCCATACGCGTTGAAGTACCCGCTTGGGTAATTGCTGCAAGAGAAGACAGCGAGGCTGATCTTCGACACAGCATCGTGCTCTGCAGGACTTGTCTTAGTACGACCGAGAGGACTACTCTTCGAGCTACCACAGATATTGAACTGATAGTAGTAGGTCGTGAGGGCGGTCAGATTCTTGGCTTCGATCTGGGAACCGTTAGCACTAGCATTTGCGGCGTGTCAAGCTAGCTCACCTTCACGGTGAAGTCAATGTCGGATGTCGTGTATGCAGTCCCTTTGGTAACAACTTTTGTGAGATGTTTGTCGGTAGCCACGCGGTAATCAACACAAATTGGGTTGGGCGATGCCTTGATGTATTGTTCGGTCTCGTGGCTGTAGAATGGAACGTATCCTTCGACGGTCACATTTGACTTGTCAGCCTCCAGCGAAGGCGCAATCCGTGTCCAGAGGATCACCGAAGTGGGGTATGGGTCTCCAGAAGCTACGCCATGGGTGAAGTTGAGCTGCTCAGGAGCCCAAGGTGTGGCCCTCTTCACGAGGCTACGCTTGGCCACCTTCGGAACATCAATGCCCATACCGGTATGCCTGCGCGATGGCGAGTCGTAGTTGAGGTTTCCATCAAACGAGGCCAAGGCTAGCGAGGTCAATGACAACGCGGTCAAGAGAAGGGAAGGCATCGTTGGCAAAGTAGGTTTTTTAGCGGCCGTTGCGTGGAGTGTCGATGGAAACCTTGGGCCTTTTATGTGTTCCGAGCCCGTGGATGTTGTCCCGTCCTGCACCTGGATACCCTAGGCAACGACATCATGGTTGACAAGGCAGGCTACCCTCGGGCTGCCCTTACCATGGAAAGCATGATCGGGGTACTCCTCCCGCCAATTGCGAGTGTTGTATTAGCAGTGTGTAGAACAGTTCCTGTTGATCTTCGCCGTTGCATATGCGCGGAGCACATGTGCTGAGGACGTGCAGTCTCATTGGCTGATAGAGATGCGTACCTCCGCATGCGACTATTGCCCGCGGCACATTTTAGCTTCTTCTGAGATGGCATATTGCTTTGTTGTATCGTTGTGTACCAAGCTGACAAACCTCGATCGCAAGTGTTGTGGCAGCAGTTGAACGGCCTCGCGAAGCTTGTCGAAGCGCAAAGCTTGAATGAAGCTAGCCTGATCGCCTCTAGCCACTCGGCACGGTCCATGCATCCAGGCGTCACGGTATGTACATGTTCACGACTTATCTCGACTAAGCTGAACCATGCTACGTTAGGTTGCGCGCTGAAGTCCCGGCGTATCTTTGGTTACTCGCCGTCTATTAGCCCGAACAAGCTATGTGCCGCCTTCAGTGCTGCTACTTTTCACACTACCACGCAGCCACAAATTCCGACTTCAACTGTAGACAATTGCGTTCCGCGACACAGCTCAAGGGATGTTTCGCCATGAGACTACTGTTTCCAAGCGATGAATGCTCTGGTTGCTAACAAGGGCCGTTCCCGGTATATCATATTGGCCAATGTTCCTAGGTCAGTAAGACTTCTACACTGAAACTTGATCACAAGCACCCCATTGTAACTGCTCTAGGATTCGCTATTGAAGGCAATACTAGGCAGCTGTTTGAAGATTACGAAATTTCAGCTTCAGTGGCTTAGTATCAGGTTCAAGGCATAGTCAATCTTCCAGGCTACTTCGTACTTGACGCTCTGCGGATCACTGATATTTTCCTTCGTGCTCGTCGCGAAGTGTGCCTAGTGAACGCTTCTTCGTACGCCATAATCCGCATCAATTGCGGCAATGATGGATGCATTCACGCGGTTCTTTCAGCCAAAGCTTTGGCAAAAGAAGCATCACATTTACTTACGGTGCCCCGTTGTTCGACAAGAGAGTCTGAGTCGAGCCATTGCGGCTTCAGGACGCACAAACGCCGATCATGATACATGAGCGCGATCGCCGTTCACATCCACCATTTCAACTGGCGAGCTAACAAGTCGATTGGCTGTGCAGTATGCTGCAGTCGCCATGCCGCAAAGGAAGACTGGGTGACAGCTGAAGAAACGTAGTCGCACCCACGCATGCTGGAAGATGAAAGCATGACCAGTAGCAAGAAGGTTGAAGACGCCACGGAAAAACGAGAGTATTTCTTCAAGCCACTAAGCTGTATCCTGTTGCTTGAACGCCAAACAACTTCTAGCGGAGGCATCGAAGATTGGAGATACTCTGATGCAAACTTTGTCAGCAGCAATCTTGCTAGTTTGTGTCGCAAACTCTCTGCTACGCTGGATTGCGAAAGAAAGACTCTAATGGTGAAGAGGATAATTCAGTAAAAGAGCTCCGTTGCAGGCTACTGGGGATGAGCGAACATAAAACCAAAAGTCGTGTCCACGAAAGATGCTTCAAGAGTATATTTCCTCTAGCAAGCTGGCAGTGACTCGGATCGAAGCCCTTCTGCCAGACGTACGCTACACGGACGAAGACCAGAACCTTCCTACTATGTACACAACGCATTCACTTCAAACACGTTCACCCGCACCGCCAGTGAAACACTAAGCACGCACCGCCGCCAAGTACAACCCCCGCACGCGACCGCACCCCTTTCACTACCGACACCTCTAGCTGCGCGCGCCAAGGACATGAAGGCACCCTTGCTGCCGTCACGAGAACGCTCGTGCCAAATCTCGGGCTCCTGTCTCTATAAAAAATCCATTGCCCTCGTCACCATCACTGCAACACAACGGCGAGCCCCTGACCTCTACCATCAACCACTACACTTTCTCTTGATCAACGCCGCTCGCCGCGCCCCGCAACTGCAACAGCTTGCAAAGGTCTCTGCCTTACACCACAGCTCGATCGACAGCCTCCAGTGTCTGAACTTTCCTCAACCACATCGGTCAACCTGCACCTCCAGCAAGCATCACAATGGCTCCTCAGCAGCGCAACGCCAGGTCCGCCGCCGCCTCGCCCCTGAGGAAGACGATCAACGCCCAGCGCCAAAAGCAAGAGATGGAACGAAAGACAGCGGCACTTGCCCGTATGGAAGGCGACAGAGAGAACTTGCGCCAGGTCGGTAGCGATGGCCGGAGCATACCAAACGATCAGTCCTTTGCATCGTCGTCCCGTCCCACACCAATGACGGGGCTTACGAATGGCCGTTCCGAAGACGTGTCGAACCTTTGGGAGAACCCACCTCCGACACGCAGTACCAACCTTCGTGAGAATGCCGTGGCACCTGGCCCACAGACCTCTCGTCTAAGCGCCCCCACTCATCTGGGTAAGACGATTCACACAAGCCGAATCGTGAAGAACTTGGCTCCATCTAGGAGCAATGCGGGACCATCGAGGGCCAACGCCGCTGCTGAAGCGCTCGCGCGACGGGAACAAAATGAGCAAGAGCGCAAGGAGAAGAAGACCCAAGCCGGATCTTTGCTGCGCGGCGCGTCGCTTTCACCGTCGCCTCCTGCTACACCGAAGTGATCGAGCCATCTGCGGGAGGTCATGAGCATGGACGATGAAGAGTCCAGTGACTCGGGCTATGAGAGCGACGTTGGAGGTTCCGCTTCGCCAAAGACAGGCGGGGGCAAGGACGATGGTTCCCAGGACACGTCCAAGTTCAGGATGAGTTCGATTAACGACTCACTGAACAACGTCGATGCTACAGTCGCTCCACGGCGCCCTGATATGAATCCAGTGCAGAAGCACTTTCCTCCGCCCAACGATGCGAAGCCCCTGAAGAGCGCGATGAAGAAGCCCGAGGACACGTCCAACCTCAGCATGAAGTCCATGGTCGACTCCTTGGACGACATAGACACCTCAGCTGGAGCTCCGGCACAGCCTACATCCACGGCTACATCGACGAATTCTGTCATCCAACAGCCCTCTTTCTCGGCACCTCTTCCACCAACGGCTGGCCAAGTATTCCCAGCATTCGTGTCGCAGACGGCGCAACCGCAAGCTCCAATGCCACCAATGCCTGGGAGCGGCCTTTCCGCCCCACCAATGCAGCAGCCGGCACAAGACACGGCGTTGAATGATATCGGTGCAGGACCATCGAGCGCGGCGTGCCTTCAACCCCTGATCTGCCAGCGCAGCAGTCCAAGGTTGTCGCGGTGAAGAAACAGCGCATATGCAGGAAGAATTGAAGGATTGAACTGAAGTTCTATTGTGTATGTATGTATGTATGTATGTATGTAACTTATGTATGTATGTAACTTATGTATGTATGTATGTATGTATGTATGTATGTATGTATGTATGTATGTATTGTTTAACGTCCTATAAGAGCCTCCCGGGGGGGATGAAAGACGGGTAGCGCCCTGTATGGTACTCAGGTGCTCCTATTCTTTGGATGTTGGCAGTGTGTGCAGTCTGGTAGGGTAATTTCCGCCAGTTAAAAAGACTCTATCTAGGTTCCGGGCTGTAGGGCCAGGGGTGTGTTAAGCACTGAAGCAGAGCTCTTGTTCTGGGGCCAGTGGGCCTAGGACGTTAGCGATGAAGCTGGGGGAGGGGGTGTAAATGTGATAAATGAGAGGGCTTGTATGTTGTGTTTCTTCTTGCAGAAGGGATAAGCGAGGGTCTGATGACATCGACATACGCGGCCAGGGCCGCCCAGGAATGGTAGGAAGTATGGCTATGAACAGTATATGTGGGAAAACAGAGGTGGCGGGTACTGCGTAGTACAGCAGTGGAGCCATGAAATAGTGCTACGTGGTACAAGGGAGAAGGAGAACCTTTAGAACCGCGACAAAGGTAAACAAGGCTTCCGTCGAGGATACGGCGGACACAGATTCTGCGCCCTCTTTGCAAACGGCTTCGCAGCAGTAGGCTCAGCCTGGGAACTCGGAAGCTACTGAGCATCCAGCTGCACAGTCTCCGGCTCGGTTACTACGATCTTCTCGTGGAACGCGGCATTGAACATTACTTTCAACGCCTCGTGTGCAATCTTCCTTGGCAATGCGACGACCGCACCGCCGCCACAGGCTTCGCAGCCCACACCACCACGGACTACCCAGCCCACACAGCAAGATGATGGCGGCGCCATGGAAATTGATCCACTCGACGGAACCTACACCACAATCTCCAGCGGCCCAAAGTCTCTTCAAACGTCCCCCAAGAAGTCCGCCAGCCATTTCCGGCGCATCTTCAAGTCTTCCAAGAAGGCCAAGTCGCTGCCAGCACCTGATCTGCGCAGTTACGTACCCGTGTTCGACACCATGGAAGTGCGCTTGGAAGACGTCGTGGAAGTAAAGCGCGCTGCACCCGCGTCCCGGCGTGTTGTGGGATGAACGGAGTGATTCGTTCGATTGGCGAAGAAGCCGGTCGTGAAGAAGAAGAAGACGGAGAAGGATGTTGGGCTGGATATGGTTTTTTTCTTCGCTGTGGCTCAGGGACAGGGTCAGGCTGTGCCTGTGCCTGTCCCGGCTCCGAATGTCGCTGAGGACGACGAGGAGATGCCCGACGTCGACGCCGCGGATCCAACGACACAGCTGGACGACCAATGGAACCCTCTCTCGACGGCGTTGAAGGCCATAACGTACTTCAGATTCGAGTACGGCAGGAACGGCACTGATACAGCGAAACTGACACACATCGAGCAATACACAACTGCGGCTACATTTGCTCGAGAAGAAGTGCACGAGAGGAGAGTCCGCAGACAAACCACACGGCGCAGAATGAAGGACATTGCGAAAAGATTCGGCAAAGAAGGCGAGGCGCAAGGAAAGCGCGGGATGGAAAGAGATGGACAACGTCGAGGAGGAAGTTGAGATACAGGGATTAGATGCTGGATTATAGCAACGCTTTCGCTTTGTTTTAGCGCGATAAGGACACAAGGACAAGACGAAGGAAACGGGGAGGGAATTTCGGGGGACATGAGACTTGATTATAGTAATCTACGCATCTTGTTTTGACGACCTTCAATATAGAACCAAAGTGCATGTGACCTGTCGAGATTCGAATATGCATGTGTTCAAATGTTGTGTGAGTAGCGAAAGGACGATGCAGTAATAATAAAAGTGGTAGAAAGCAGGGCCTTTACAAAAGGTGAAACGGAGTCGTGGGTTGATACTATGCTGGGTATCAAGACGAGGATAAAACAAAAGCAAAAGGAAAAAAAGACAGACAGACAGGGAGAAAGTAGGTTGCATCCACGCTGCGCTGCGCGCGCGTACTTCTGTGTTTGGATCGTCAAGAAACGCCGTGTTCACATGCCGATATCAATCACCCATACTCCACTTCGATATCGCCGTCTTCTGTATACTCCTTCCACAAATTCTCACAAATTCCCAATAACAACCATGAACCTCAACTTCCCCTCCCCCCTCAATCCCTTACTCTTCTTCCCCTCGCCCTCATCGCCAGCCACACCACCAACACTCCCCTCGTCCAGCATAAGCGTACTACTCTTCCAGCCCCAGCTCTGACTGAAGTTGAATCGGTCGGGCGCGCTCTCGTAGATACTGAGCATGCGGCCACCCTTGCTGGGACTGTAGATCTTGAAGTACGTCTTGATGGTCGGCCGCGCATCGACGTAGGCGGGTAGACTTGATTGCGTGCGGCGAGTGCGTGATGGGTTGGGGTATGTGAGTGATGGGGATTCAGAGTCTGATTCGGCGTCCGAGGAATCAGGGTCGTCGAACATGGCGATGGGGAAGGATGGCGAGTCGGTGTCGGTGTCGGTGGTGAAGGGAAAGTGTGTGGTTGCTGTGATGCGGCGGCTGTTGACCGAGAAGCGGTTTGAGTGTGGATCTCTCAGCGCAAGGCGGTTCGGATCCGGATCGCCGCCACTGCCACTCGTGTCTTCCTCAGCAGCTTGATCGTTGATAACATCTCTCGCGCTGCGACGAGCACTTCGACGATCACCATGCATCAACATGTCGCGCTCCAGTTGACCAATGCGTTCGTCGACAGAGCCGTTGTTCTTTTGGCTCAGGTAATTGCTGTGCAAGATGTCTTCTGCCTCGCGATCTTTGGCGCGGTGCAGGTAGACGCCGAGTTGCACATTCTTCGCAGAGCGCACTTTCTGGATGTATATGTTCCAGAGAGAGCCTGCATATGAGACAGTCCGTGAGTAGACGCGTTTCTTCTCCTTCAGAAAGCGAGGATTGGGAAACTCGGCTGAGAAGCGGAAGGGGGGGTACTCCGTGCACGAGATTGGCTTTGGCTGGCCCGCATTACCACCGCCAGCTGAGATAGGGCGGAGTGATTGGTCGATGCGTGTATTGGGGTTCGTGAGCGTTGAGGGAGTCGAAGCGAAGTCTGTGGCCCATTGTGCGTCTTCTGGCTGAATAGAGGCGGAGAGGCGAGTTGCATGGCGTTGGAATGAACTTGACGTGGTGACAACAGGATCTGCGCCGTTGCCTAGGACGATGTTGCAGTCTGAGCTTGGGATCCAGAACTTGCGAGGCTTGCCATTACCGTCCCAGCTGTCCGACTCCACTTCAATCTCTTTCTTTGGCTTCTCCTTGGTAGCTACCGCTCCCTCACTGTTCGTGGCGATATCTAAAGTCTCTGGCACTGCTGGGGTCTGACACAAGCCGAGCTCCTGAGCGGACTCATCTGTGTTGAGTACTCGCTGACGAAGTGCAAGTTGCTGCCAGAGCGCGTTGGAAATGACTAGCTCGGGCATGACAGGCAACCCAAACACATCGCGTGCATTACGGATGAAGTCGAGCTGCTCGTACTCCATGTGAATGTAGTGAATGCCTTCATCGAGCAAGACCAGGATGCGCTCGATATCCGGCGTGGTGTATATAGCCAGCCACTCGTCTTGGACTCCAGACGAAGTATGTGATGTAGTCACAGCACTCTGGCGATACACACCATCGAACCGTACGGCCATGAGATGCGCCGAATTTGGTGCCCGAGGGATGGGCTTCTGTCCTCGCTGCATCAGACCGGCCTCGACAGCCGCTTGCCGTAGTCTCCGATCAAGGATTCGCTTGGCAAGTACCCACCTGTCCCACTCGCTGTCGACGAAGAAGCCATCAGACCCGATAAGTTCTCGAATGATGTCACCGGGCATGTCGTCCCAGTGCTTCAGCGGCATCTCCCAGCCATTCCTACTGAGCATGGCTTTAGCAGATTCAAGAATGCGGTCACCTGACCTGCCGTAGTAGTTCGTAGTGACGAGTCGAATCAAGTACGAGAGATTGTCTGGAGCCATTTGCCGTAGAATAGACTCAATAGCCGAGTCGATCAGGTCCTGCATCTCCAGCCAGCATCCGGTAGCGAACAGACCAACAGCTTCAACATCCGAGTCCTGGGAGATGTCGACGCCATACAGCTTCCTGATAGCCAACTCGAATGCCTCCTGTGTGATGCTGTGGTCGATCTGCTCCGGGTGCAGGGTGACTTCCTTGCTCTGGCTCTCGATCCATGGCTCGGAAAGCGCGGAGGTGAAGAAGGGGGCGCGATCGAGGATCAGACGGTGCAGGTTGTAGCGCTGGTCGAAGGCAATGAGAGTGATGTCGGAGTGTCTTCCTTCGAGCAGGCCGCGGGCATAGAGGTGGTCGGGCAGGGAGACGGCTTCGCTGAGGGCTGGTACTGTCAGTGAGTGCCATCTTAACCCTAACCCTAAATCTGGGCTGCAGATTCACTTACCACGCAAGTAGAGCGGGCCGGTGGCATTATTATACGAAGGGGCACGTGAGTTGGGGCTCTCGCTGAAGAGGTTGGAGAGCGACGTCATGGTGGTCTGCTCGTGTGGCATCAAGTCCATGGTCGTGCGCTTCCTGCTGGTGTTCTCCAGCGGGGTCGTGGGGTCGTCACCGCTCTTCTGGACTGCTGGAATTTGAGTATGAAGCTGCACGATGGGCGCATGTGAGTCCGACGCCTTGAGCCTCGCGGTACGCTTCATGCTCGCCATGGAGCCGAGTGATGGCGACGGGCGTGAAGGGCTCGGATAAGCGATGTTATTCACGTGAGGTCTGTTGCTTCTACTTCCACTTCCACCCGCAGGAGGTGACGGAGACAACTCATTCAGTATGGGCGGCACACTGGGCGAGAAGAGCGAGACATGTGGAGTAGCAGCAGTAGCAGTACTTGAGCTGCCAGCGACTGCGTCTGCGAGCGAGTCGAAGGACCAGGGCTCATGCTGATTTGACTGGCCTGGCCTCTCGTGGGAGGCATCGCCCTCCTGGCTGTCGTTGGAGGGGTCCATCCTGAACACCGTCATAGGCACATGGGAGGTTGGAGATGGCAGAGAGCGGCCGACGGTGTCCAGTGCCGCATCGGACGAAGGTGCACAGAGGGAAAACACGAAATCAGGAATTATATGCAGGAAGTGAAGGGCGCACGATAAGAAACACACTGCGGACTGACATCGTCACGAGCTGCAGGCGTGCTGCCGACTCTGGGGCGCTCGTGCAGGAGATCGTCGACGTCTTGCCCGTGTGATCGAATTCGAGCTAACAAAACGTCCCGCCCAAAGACGGCGGATGCAGACGCAGGGCTCACGAGCGCCCCACCAATCACACGCCACGGGAATGCCCGCACCGCCAAAAAGTCACGGCATCACCACTGCAGTACATTGATAGACTCATTCACACTCTCCTTTCACCCTCCTCACTGCCATGGCGTCCATATTCCAGGCATTCCCGCAGCTGCGAACGGCTGCACCTCGACTGTCACGCCGACTGTTTGTGTGTCGTCCATGCCTCAACGCTCCGTTCGCCGTCTCTCGATCCCCACCTGCCCGGCCAAACATCGCGCAATCGGTGAGATGGAAGTCGACCCAGCCACTGCGAAGTAGCGCAACAATCACCACATCACACGCGGAAGGCGCGATACTGGCGGAAGCTGCAAAGGGGCAGGCACGCTCGAGCTCCTTCCCCAGCACGTCCTCCAACAGCGTCGCATACTGGCTACTCGGCAGCGCGGCGAGCGTCTTCGGCATCGTCATATTCGGGGGCCTTACACGCCTCACAGAGTCGGGGTTTGTTTACCTCCCACACGAAGAAGGCACTACTAACCCTCACCCCACAGCCTGAGCATCACCGAATGGAAGCCCGTCACCGGCTCGCTTTGGCCTTCCAGCGAAGAAGCATGGGAATCTGAATGGACAAAGTACCGCTCCTCGCCCGAGTTCGCGCAGCTCAATTCCTCCATGACGCTCCCCGAGTTCAAGCAGATCTACTTCATGGAGTGGGCCCACCGTCTGTGGGGCCGTGTCATTGGCGTGACTTTCCTGCTGCCCACTGCATACTTTATCGCGCGCCGAAGAGTCGCACCATCCATGGCATTCAAGCTCGTCGGTATCTGCGGTATGATCGGCTTCCAGGGCGTTATTGGCTGGTGGATGGTCAAGAGCGGGTTGAAAGACGACCTGTTTGATCCTGGGAGCCACCCGCGCGTCAGCCAGTACCGCCTCACGGCGCATCTCGGCGCGGCGTTTGCCGTCTACAGTTCCATGGTGTTAGCTGGTCTTTCGATCCTCAAAGAGAACCGCATGCTGGCAGATCCTGCGAAGGCTGTGAAGAAGATCAGTGCGCTGCGACATCCTGCTCTACGTGTCTTCCGTGGCTCGGTCACGGGCCTGGCATTCTTGATCTATGCGACTACGTTGACTGGCGCGCTGGTAGCTGGACTCGACGCTGGACTCATTTACAACGAGTTCCCGTGGATGGGGCTCGGACTTGCACCGCCGAAGAAAGAGCTGTTTGACCCATTCTACAGCCATGTGCCGGACCAGTCGGACCTGTGGTGGCGCAATATGCTCGAAAATCCGTCACTCGTGCAATTGGATCACCGCATCATGGCTTCGACTACGTTCACGGCAATCATATCGCTCTTCGCATACACACGTTTCTCAAAGGGCGTGCGCAGTAAAATTCCAAAGGACGCTAAGAACGGTGTCTTTGGCGTTGTGCACTTGGTCGCGCTCCAGGTCACGCTCGGTATTAGTACGCTGATATATATGGTACCGACCTGGCTTGCTTCCGCACATCAGGCCGGTGCTCTTGCGCTGCTCACCGGCGCCGTTGTCCTGTACAGTCGCATTTCTATGCCGCGAAGGGCGATCTTAAACCGCATCATGAAGCCACAAGCCGTCCGCAGTAACGCCACACCACACATTAGCACTCGTCTAGACGCTGCGAACACGGTTAACAAGACGCTGTAAATTCATCACTTGTACAGATACCATAGACCGGCGCCATAGCCACATTAGACATGTATATTATGTAGGTCCCAACACCCAAGCATCAAAGCTTCCACCTCCTACCAAATTTCCTTTCAAGTTTCGCGTCGCTCATCCAATTGTTGCCTGGAGGTTAAAGAAAATTACTCGACACAAGAGAGGCTAGGTATTGCGGCAAGGGAGCGTTTCCCATCGTAACATGCGCACGACTCGCTACCTACAAGGGAGCAATCCATTTGTGCCACCACCACGTGATCACGTGCTACATTCCAAAACGCCTTACAGTCGCCCTATGTCGTAGAGTGCGCTCGCGTGGCTCGGGGAGGTGGAATGCAAAGCTTATGCTATGAAAGGGCGCCTTGAATATAGTGCTACGTTCTGGACCGTTCGTTATGCTTGCTGCCGCCTACTCCTCTCCGAGCTCCTCCGTATGAACAGTGATGGGGACGGTGGGTGGGGGAGGTGGCGGGGAGGGTGAGGGGGCGGGAGGTGGGCTAGTGCTCGCGTGGTTCGAGGGAGGTGGAATGCAAGTTTGTGCTACGAGGTGGACTGAGGGCGCCCTTGATATACTCCTACATTCTGAGCTGTTCATCATGGCCGCCTTCTCCTGTCCGAGCTCCTCCGTATGATGCCTCTAGCTCACCGATCCAGGTTTGGGCTGATCGCTCGCCCGTCGACCCTTACGGCAACGCCTCGACTCAGGTTTGCCGTAATCGCCGTCTCTGTACTCGTCGCGTTGCTCTTCTTCGCGTATGCGCCGTTACCACACCACGTGGATAACTACCGAGTCGCGACAGTGAACGCCGTACCATATTCAACATACTACTTCTCAAAACAAGAATGGCGGCCCACAAAACTCAAAGGCGTCCAATCCAAATACGCCTACGCAACCTTCCTCGGGGGCAACGATTACGACAGGAGTGGGGATGACGGTTATGCAAACTGGCTGGTTGTGTGTCGCTGATAGGACTGCTGTAACGGTGTAAACAGAGATCCGTGAGGAGAGTACATGCGCTTGATTGACTATCTGCGGTGGGCCGAGCTGCATATATAGACATACATGAGCTATCCCACCTGGTACTAGCGGTTGGGCATGGCCCAAACCGTTACAACTGCTTACTCGCGTCTTTTCTTGGATGGGAGGAGGATAAGAGCGAACAATGGTTCTGGCTTGTGAAAAGGTGTCTGGGTGACTTACCAAATCCAACTTAACCATGTCACGAACAAGATTAATATGCTTTCCTCGCCTCCTTGAACATACAGACACGGAACGATCGTCACGGATACACCACGTACTGAAAGGCGCAATCAAGGCATACAGCATAAATTCATGCTCAGTCAGCTAGCCCGCCCTTCCACGCCAAAAAAACACCCTTTAGTCTGTATTGTATAGTGCTATGGGCTTTGAGGGCCCGTACATACAAGAATTGCGCCACCAGGTTGAGTCTCCGCCCAATTGTCCACGGGCGGCAAGTTCTGATGCGATGGGTCGGTGTCTGGCATCGTGCGATATTTGAGCTAACGCTTATGCGCAAGACGTCAATGCAAAGACGTGCCGTGGAATTACATTAGACGCTAAGAAAATTTTACTGTCATGATCTTTGGACACTCTCCGGAGCTTCAAGATAGGAAGTGGCGCTAAAAAATACCCTGGATGGAACAGAGCGCACGGTTTACTAAATTCTCTTTGTTCTTGCTGCGATAGCATTACCAGCGTGCAGTAATTGTGAGTCTTTGAGATTGATGCTTCTGTGAGCATGTTTATTGAGTATGCTCTCCTTGAACAAGTTTTGCAGCTCTGTATCTGTTGTCTCGTCACAGCCTGCACGCTTAATGGCCTTCTTTTGATGCTTGATCTTGTAATTTATCATGTCCTCCCATGCTTCCGCCTCTATCTTCCGTTGGAGAATCTCCAGGGCTTCTCGCAAGATCCGGTCCGCGCCGCAGCGATGATCATGGCTCGCTTCCATGGCGGCCTTGATGCTAGCGGCCAGGTCGATAGATAGCACGAGGGCGGACGACTGGCTGGTCCCGTTCTGTATCAGTGTGAAGTAAGAAGAGCCGCCTGTGAAAAGAATCGGGGATGGCTTATGTTGTGGTCGAAATGGGAGCACGCGTCTTCGGCGGTGCAATTTTCGTGTGCCATAGTGATAGATAGGAGGAATTTGTGCAGAGCAAATAGTGTACAAGTCTCTTGCCCAGATGCAAGAACGTCGAGCTTTCGTTCTGGTGGTAGAGAGTTGAGGTGAGGTGTCGCCAGAATATTTTGCGGCAGATGGTGCGCTTGGAAAGAGAAGCAAAGGGGTGATCTTTGCGAAAACTGTCACCGGAGCGGCCTTGATCGCGGGCTAGCGATGGCGTAGAGTGCTCACCTTCACTTTCACCGTCGCCGAGGCAGCGAGCGCTCAAGGACCACGGAGCTTTGAGCTCTATCTGAATTATCTCGATGGCGGGTATCTCACGCTTCTCACGGCTCCAACAATCAATCTGGAGAGGCATTCAACTCTCGCGTCGGCTTCCCCGGATCGGCTTCCCCGGGGCTCGAAATTGGTTTGTATCCTCCAGGCTCAATCGAGGAAGGTGAAGGAAATGGGCGGATGTGGTTCGCGCTCTATCATAGCTCACAACACAACATGCAAATGCTGTCCGTATCGGCCCCAAAGCTCCAGCCCTATCCATATTTTCGGAAGGGAGGATATTCGGCCTTGCGACGTCTCTACTGTCGAGCAAAGTAGGATATAAATAGGCGGCGAATGTACATTCAGGGATATTGAACTGCTTCGGTGAACACTCTCTTTTTATACTAAACCCTCAAAGCTCACTCTTCCCCTCCCCTTCCACCCACCCATCGCCAACCCCTCTCATCCACTGCACGCCCACAAGCTCTAAACCACACTTCTCTACCCACTCCCTCGCCCCAAAGCTCCTCCTCTCCACAAACTCATCCCCACCAACGTCCTCCTTCTTCACCTCAAACCCCTCCGGCTCGCTGAACAGCAGAAACAAATACCGATGCGGCCCGCTCTCGTCCTTCGGTCCAGGCGCCAAATAAGGCGTCACAGTCGTGCCAGATTTGACAATGTCGGAAGCGTCGAACGAGGGCGAGGATGTGGAGATGTTGGAAACGATCCAGTGGCGCCAGTATGCGAATTTTGGGTCGTCGGGGGTGGGCGCGTCAGGGTCGATGAGGAGTATGGTGAAGGATTGGGAGGACGGGGATGGGGTGGGAGAGGAGATTGAAATCGTGGGCTGTTGGTTGACTTGGCTGACGCGCGCGAGGCTGCCTTCTACGGGCGACAGGGATGGGAAGTTGATGGCGAGGTTGACGCGTGGTGTAAAGTTGTCTGGGATGATTTTTGAAGGGAGAAGATTTGCGCTTTCGAGCGAGGAAAGAAGGGTGGTGGCCATGGTTGCGAGTATCGTGAATTTCGTATCACTGGGTGGGACAGCTTTGAGATTGGTTTCGTCTTCGGGGGCATTAGTAGTAGTCATATACCAGGTCAGGTGTTCGGTTTACATTTGTAGCCAAGTGCACGCAATGGTCATGATTGGTGGATTAATGGTTGTGTACTCGCTTGGGGCTCCGCTTTTGACTTGGCCGCGTCGGATGAGGTATGGCTTCCGGATGTACTCGCAAATGCTCGCCTATGTCAAGCATATCGAGGCTCTTCTACGCAAGTAATTTTGCCTTTGACTCTAAGCCCCGGAGCTCCACCCTGATCTCAGCGGCGCGAATCGTCGACTTAACTGAACACCCAAGAAGATGTTATTACTTTTGTGACAAATGTAGCGGGGTACTCGTCTTCCCGGGCGATGGCAAGCTTAGGGCGCAAGTCGAACATGCAGCCGTTTGATAAGTTGTTCACGGTTCCGATATACTTATGACAGCTGCTGCCGCATCGATTGGTAGGGTATGAGCTGATGACAAAGATCCTAGCGTCAGGCAATCCGATGCGCTTCACCAGGTTGCTTTTCTCAGTGGAAAGCCATAATCGTAGATTGTCAAGGACGAGTTGCCCGTTCACCTGCTTCTTCCACCAGGCGTCTAGCACTGCATCTGCCGATGGCCAGGAAGTTGGATGAAGCTCAAGGTAGGATATCATTGGGGTGGAAATGTCGTATCCTCCAGACGTTGATGAAATGCAGTGATTTCAAGTGAGAGGAAGAGGGGAGTGGGAAGAATATGTCATTGCCTAGCAGCAAATCATGCGCCATAGTGTCAATATCCTATATTCATACACCTACTCTCAGAATAGCGTTGATATCCATCGCCTTGCAGTCGGCGTCTGTTGAATCCACCTCGTATAAGGCCATGATATCATCAAGATAATGTGAGGATTACTCTACATCATCTCAAAAACACGCTCAGTCCTCGGTGACCGACATGTTTACGGCGACTCCGATCCTTGAAGCGTAGACTACATCATAACTCCGACTTACGACTGAGGCACAAGCATCTTGAAACTGTTGAAAGATCGATGGCAGTGCTTCGCCGCAGACAAGTAACGTCGCAAGTCTTGATCAGCTGCATCGTGAAGCTCTGGAGACAATAGCGGAAGCCCGAGCCGTGTCGGCCCCTTGGTATACTGGTGAGATCATCCTCGGTACATCGAAGCTCGTTCCAGCAGAGAAGCATCTTGCTTACCCAATGACTACCGTAGTGGAGGTATACTCCACATGCTCTAGGGTCGGAGGGAGGTCGCAGCTATGTATAGCATTACCGGGTATCGTGAACTCCAGACCAAACAGTGCTATGGTCCACACGTTTGTCGAGGCAGTACCTGCGTCAGTGCGCTCCATTCATGTCTGGCAGAAAACCTTGGCATTACTGGTCGTGACGTTTGAAGTCGAAACGGCCACCTGCGGCGCAGTATACCTCGCATGGGGGCTATCTCGAGATAGGGCTGTGGAGCTTAAACGGCCCCCAACCCACGGCCGCCACCAAGCCCCTTCCTCGCATTCGTCGCAAGCACTCGTGTCCTGATCAAGCACCAACGATGCCACCGCCAGCGTTCGTATTGCTCATTTCCACCTCCTCAGCTGCGCGCCACTTGTATACCGATCAAGCTCACGTGCGGACCGTGGCTGAACGGTTCACGCTTGCTCAGCCCGGTGCTGCGCCTCGACGATCCCGCAGCGCATCACCAAACACCTTTCGTCCTGCCATTGACCAATCCCAAGCTCTTTTTCTGCCGCTCCATGAAACCGGCACAGCCATGTCAGACATTGTAGCGCTCTCCCTACAATGCTCGAATGTTTAGTACACTATGCTATCCAAGCGTGGGAGATCGTGGTGAGGGTTGGGCGCGCGGGCAGCGAGGACATTGCTAGAGCGGTACACGCTGGCGACTGTGACGGTGCCCGAGGAAGTGGAGAAGTGTCAGTGGTTAACGTGGGCAAGTTGTCGTGGATGGAATGAGAAGAGAAGTGATCGGCAAATTGCTGGTGCGAAGACACGCTGGCAGCTCGGAGGGTGCGAAGAAGCACCGAAATGCGATGAGCTGGCAATTGACGCACTGAATACCCTACAACTGAACCGAAATGAAAAGCGGCCAGCGCAAAAGATCAACGATGGTAATTACTCCTTCGACTTCATCGAAAGTTGAAAGTGGTGAAGAGTGGCTGCACCGGTGAGGCTGCAATGCATGCACGCTGCAGCTACAGCTACCTAGCGTGCAGGACAGCAAAGTCGGTGAGCCTCCATCTCGCGAACGCACGCTTGCATCGTCATCCTAGCCAAAGATTGCGTCGCTTGTTAATCAAAGAATTGATGGCCTATTGCATGCCGTGGTGATTGCGGGGTTGTTGTTCAGTGCGAGGATGTGCCTGATTGCGTTGGGATGTGGCTGGTATTCTCATCGTGGATTGCGCAAGCAATGGACAGCTGTACCGGCACTTGCGCGGTAATTCTAAGGTGCTGATGAAGTGTGCTTGCGTTGGTCGCTGTCAGTGGTCGTGGTGTTGAGGGGCAGCGGGGCATTGGGCGTGGAAGGCGCGATTGGAAACCAATGCTTGCTTCTGTGAGCAACGCAACGCTGTTCTCAGATAGACTGATCACCCGCACGCTCTGATAAGTACAGTGCAGGACTTACAGCAGAAGGAAACCTCCATATTAGTAGACATGAAAGCCATCACAAGAGACGTGAGGCGGTACATTACACATTGACTTTGATCATGATCGAGCGAAGGAATAGTTGTTAAGAATGCTTCAGATGCACGCGAATGCGACTGAAATGGTATCAAGCCTGACTCACATATATGATGACCCAGATGAAGAGTCACCTTACGCCCATCCCGCCCTCGCCCTCACCTTGCGCCCTCACCTTGAACATCACCTTATCGATACCAGTCCATTTACTGCCCCGCACCACCATAAGATTCAGGATCTACCCCATCACATCGTTCCAGTCCTGAACGTAAGGCAAATGGAAACGAAGTGACACTGTACAACCTATGACATACTTGCCTTCCTCACCTTAGACAAGCGTCATAATGCCACAAAGTATCAATATCCATATCCATACCTCATAGCAGAATTGCGCAAATGCGTCGCCGTCTGAATGATGTATTGCCGACAACCAAAGAGGGTGTCGCTCGTCCTCGTACTCGGTACCGTAGATCGCACTACGGGCGGGCACATGAGCAAGCGAGCGACGGGCTCTTGCACTGATAGGGCGATGTGACTCAGGGTCCGAGGCATTGTGGTGGGAGTCATTGTTTTGTGAGTGCAGAATGTCTTACATGGAAGGGGAACGTGGTTTAGTGCAATTTTGCGGGAGAGTGTAATTTGGTGTGGGTCGCGAGATATTAACGGTTTGCGCCGTTGCGTTTATTCTCCTAGCTTGGTATGAATGTGGTGAGGAAATATCATAGAAGCACGTTGCATGGAAATGTCAAGAGGATAGTTTGCGAAAGGTTCAACGTTATTGAATTTGATCTGATTTCGAAAGAATCGTATTCTAGCTAGTTCCTCCTCATCGCTCGTCATAACGTCCATCCATTCCTCCCCTCAACACCTCATCATAGGTGGAGGCATCCATCGTCGCCGTGCTCTTTTCAGATGCATGGTCGTTCATCGTTGTAACAAACAAGCGTGGCAAACAAGAACCAAGATGCAACGGATGTATTCGTGTGGAGCTTTTTCAGCGTCCGCGTATCGTACGGACCAGCGGGTGGCAGTCGTTGATGTGTATCAGTATATCGTCGAGTATGTGTGGTGTGCAAAGGTCTTCGAGTCTCATTCAGCGATAGTAGCCAGACGATCGGTGGTCGCGGATGTCGCGGAGTGTTGGTTCGCGGACCTCGACTGCGTAGTTCTTTGTTGCTCGTCGTTTTGCCATGTCTTCCTCGTATAGCGAGCCACGTTTGAGGTTTGCGGTGTTGCTAATCTCGGAGAGGACGCGAGGTGCCTTTGGCTTTGACTGTGGCTCCCGGTCTGGCCAGTCGACGATTTCGCCAGAGCGTGGCCGTGATGTCTTGGTCTTGGTCTTTGGCTCTTGCGAGACCTTGACGGAGGCGGATCGCTTTGGTGGTGATGCTGGTGCTCGTGGCGCGACGTAGTAGTTGCGGTCCATGGAGACGAACGAGCGCCGTGATCGTCGTAGGCTGCGCTCGATGGCCTTGAGAAGGCTTGTGACTTCAACGTAGCCAGCTGGGACTTCGACGCGGACTGGCTTGTTGTCCTCTTGAAGTGTGGAGTAGGTGTTGCCGTCGGCTTTGTTGTAGATGAAGCTTGCCACTTCTTGAGCCAGACGATGGCCGACTTCGCACAGTTGCTGGTGGTTCTGGTAGACTTCAGACGGGTTGTGGCAGTAGGCACACTTGTGTGCGTGTGTCTCGAAGTGGTATGCAGCCCAGGACTCAGCAGTGTTCACTGGTCGAGAGACACCTGCCACTGGGTCCTTGTGAAAGCCAGCTACTCGTCCCATCTTGGGAGAGGATGGCTGGCTGATGACTGTAGGCATAGGGCTGCTTAGATAAGGCATTTTGGAGGTAGTGGTCTTTTTCAGAATCGGACGCAACTTGGGAGCCGTTGTGACGTGAGTGCCAAGTGCGTATGGAATGGCAGCGATGAAGTCACCCTCGATGAGTGACTTGGTGCTGAAGTAAAGTTGTTTACTTGGGTGGTCACAGCCAAAGTCGTTGGAGTGGCTAAGGTGTATCAATATGGTGGTGCTTATTCGGTGTGAAGAAACTCCATGAAGAGGGAGTGGTCAAGATATATATCGTCCTCGATCTGGAGGCCGACACCCGCGCTAGCATGGTCCTGGCACCGCCTGGCAGGCATTTACGAGCAATTGCGCGGTGGCAGCCTGAGCTAAAGACGGCGTGCATGCGCCATGAACGGGGCTAAAACAGGGGCCCTTAGCGAGAGCGGTGGGAGATTCTGGGCATGACGGCAAGCTCCAAGGGCGCGTGCCCGCGAGAGAGACGTTTGAAAGGGCCCAGCAGTCTGAAAAACACCGCCGCAGAGAGGCTCAGAGGCATTTCATTGGTAGTTGCGTTCTTGAGGTTTGTCTCTGGAACACTGAGGAGAGGCGCGGTCATTCGCGCACTCGTCGTCTCTGCGCGAGTGCAAACATGTTCGCTCGCAAGACACCATCGCGCCCGCGGTGCGTCAGGACAGGTCACTCGACGCGATTGTGGATGCGTGATTCGACGCTCCGCCCCGTGATGGCGTCCCGTTCGCAGGTGTTGTTGAGGGGTGTTTAGGGTGGTTGCCTGTCTTTGGTGGCTCCTGCCCCAGGTGCTGTTCTCTCAGCCACTCCTTCCTCGTCCTAGCGCCTCCTTTCACCCCACCTTCGTGCTCAATCGCGCAGCACTTTTCTGGTCTCACCGTCTCGCACTGCCACAGATTTCCGACCCATATTAATTGCACATTTCGAAGTGGCTTGCAAATTGCGCAAACACCATGTGCGACATTCGCAGCGAAGTGCAATTCGCGCCATGTGCAGTTCTAGCCAGACTTGCACCAACAATGCCCCTCCGCCCTTTCCACTACACACCTTAGCCGCGTCACTTACACAGTAGGGCAGCATTTGTGTGCAAAGTCAATCGTGCGTTTCGAAGACTCATCATCACCACCTTGTTACTCGATACTGCGACTAGCCGAGACCCGGACAGCGCCCTGCGTGCGGTCGCTTGATGCACCTATCGACGCCAGTCTCTTCTCGTCTGACCGGATTTTGGAGCTTTCTGATTTGTCAATCTGGCCGAATTGACAAACAATCCTCGTTCCAGGCATTTTGCATAGCAGTTCGCGCACCCTGCCGAGCTGAACGGCAATTACAGTGTAAGGCCGATTGGAAGATGCAGACACGCCCTGTAACGTGCAGTATTTCCTGCCGTTCAGTGACATTTTCGGTGTTGGGAACACGACGAGAGCTATTGCAGCCAGCGACATTGCACGTTGCGTCAATCAATCGTGCCGCCGGTGAGTCAAAGCACGTGCTGCCAAACACCCAGTATGTCTTCGAGCTGCGAGGTGCTCTATGACTCTACCCTCAATGGCCGGTGCGCCCCGCATCCAAGAGAAAGACCTAGACCGGCGGTCGCTCTTACAAGCAATCTGGGCACTTGTTTGCCCAGGTCGCTATGTACTATGCCTCTTAGCCGTGCTCATCACCGTTTCTAGCGCGGCTCTGCAGACGTCACCAAGACTTCTCTGACAGCTGCGAACTACGGATATCCGGAAGCGATCGTGTTAGCCACATGCACTACGCCACAGACTAGAATTCTCCGTTGTTGGCCGGTGCCTTCAATCGACCTTGCACCAACGATTCCAAGGCTTGGAGTGACCAGCTGACGAATCTACGAGGCCGATATCCTTTCAGATTGCCTCCCCGGTAACGGTCTACGTATACCCATTCAACGAACGCTCACGTCACAGAATGTTTGCGTAAGCTAATCAATGAAAAGTGTCTCAGTTGCCTACCATTAGGCAAACTCGGAACAAATACATTGACGAAATCTCGAATATGACAAAGCACTCCCAGCCATGTGGTCGGAAGATTCTGCCGCTTCCCGCGACGTGGCATTGACGTATAACGTTCCACGACAGCCAGGCAACTATCCATGGTAGCTGAAAGCCGCACAAATAACTACCGGCATCCATCTTCGCGTATCTGAGGCATTCAGGTTTTCTTCGTACAACGAGTTCTGTTTTAGTTGACAATACATAGTCTACGTCGTCAAATACTGACGAAGTCATGTCAACATACAGTCACGCTCAACAGCTGAGGGGAAGATCGGAGAAGCCAGTGCTTCTAGTCAGTGCGGGAAGACAAACGCTTAAGGTCACGACCTTCTGCTGCCTGAAACTGGATTCCATGGCAGGATCATATGTTGACGCTGCGAGACAAATCTGTCCCTCGCCGCAATGCGGGAGAACACATTTCTGTCGACTATCAAAGCGACACCACGGATATCGCTGAGTGCTCCGCCGTTTCACTGTGACCGACACTTGAGCATCACTGCATGTGGAAATACTTAACGACTCACTCATTGGACACGGCATTTGCTTGGTTTATGGATGCTGGGTGCGCGGTAGCCGCGTGCTTCCATACCCAGATCGTCAGCATGTCGGATCGGGTGAGCACTGATATCTAATGGTCTTTTTGCAAGCTTGATTGGACAGGAATTCCATTCCGGCATGTTCATTGTGGCGGCAATGTGGGCAAGAGAAAGTGATTCGATACAGGAAGATGAGCTAAGTAACTGACCTATGTGGTAGGGCTATCATCAGCACACACTGTGTGTTTGCTTGCGCTCATCACATCATCGCAATGCAAGTCACAGTGTAGCGTTCGCATGATCGATTGCGTGGAGTCTCCTTCTAATGCGCACAAGAAGAAGGGGATTCCAACTAACTAATTGTCGAGCTTCTCCAGCCTCTGACTTCTTACAGAGATAAGCCATCCTCATTCAATGTGGATGACCGCCAAGCAACACCTGGGCAGCAACTCGGTGAGCAACGCGCTTACTTGGCCGTTTGAAGCTGCCCACGAGGCAATCAGCCGCGCCGACCCCGCAGTTTGGGTGTGCTGTAGTCTCACCGTTCTTGTCTCCAAGTGCATCACTGGCTGCTTGTGAAAGTCAATCACAGCGGGACATGCATGATTCCGAACATTTGCGGTGTATTCTCCGACATCGCAGGAGTCGCAACAGGATAATCCTTACCTCAAGCACGATATCTGAGATGTAGTGGGAAGAAACCTGACATCGGGCACCAATCATAACTGTTCCACAAGACATCTTCCAGATCTCCAGATCTTATTCTGTGCATTCGAGCTGAGACACATGACACCGCGATGCGGCACTGGGTAAGAGCATCGATAAGCAGTAGCGCGCACCAGGGCTAGCGTGCGCTCCGAGCTTCACACCTCACACCGCTTTTCGCGAAACTTTGCCAGACGGGCTGCCAATGCACAATTTTTCTAGAAATACTGTCTGTCCCTTCATATACACTGCCTTTCTTCACAAACGGTCGCCACACAAAAAAGAGAAGGATCAAAGGACATGCCGCCCCGAAGCGTCTGCTTGAATGTGTTCACGAACAGTCTTGGCGAGAGCAATGCGGCGGTGAACGAGGACGGGAGTTTGAATGCGATGGGCACGGTGAATGGGGGCATGGAGAGGAGGGATAGTGCACAGAGTGGTATGTTTGTCCTAACAACCTCATCATCACATCGCCCTAACATACGCTACAGACATCGCGCGACGCTCCTCTGCCGGCTCTATCGCATCGACATCGACATCGACATCAGCACCCACCCCGTCCTCAAACTCCCCCATCCCAGCCTTCAACCGCGCCGAGCTCTTCCACTCCCTGCGCCCCATGGCGTCTACCGAGAGCCTCAACTTCGCGTTGGGCGCAAAGCGTATGTTTGTTCTTTCCATGTGGCTTCATGCAGGAACCCGATTATGTTGTTCTGTTTCCGGGTTCGCGCGTGGGGCCGGCCCCACTCGCCGCGGCACCCAGCGTGCTGGCTCGCCTCATGGCGCTGCTGTCGCTTGTTTCACTGCTCATGTGTTTGAAGACTATGCTAATGCTGTGATAGCTTGCTCGACGTGCTCTGGCGGCCCTGCTAAACGGCGCTGCTCGCGCTGCAAGGCGGCGTACTACTGCGACAAGAACTGCCAGAGGTCGGGCTGGAAAACGCATCGCACGGTCTGCGAGCCTGCCAGCGCACCTGCGACGCCGAACTTTTCGACGCCGACGAGTCCTACCAGCGAGTCTTGATACGATGCGCGAGATGGATGTAATTGACGAGGAACGGGGATGGTTACGAACTTCACGATCAATTGTGCATAGGTTAGGCATGGCGGGCGTTACTGGGAAGGGGAGTTACATCTAGAGATGGAATGGCATTCGATTGCCACGTGAATGGAATTTGTTGATACTCTTCAGCACATAACAGCCCTGATGGGTTCGCTGTCCGCCTATTGCTGGTTGATATCCTTTCTTTTCAGCTACGGGATGCGCGTCACGAAAGACAGGTTTGTACGAAGTACATGAGTTTGCTCATTTACTTGCGACAAGGCTGATGTCCGAGGTTCTAGCAAGCCACAACGTACAGCTCACCGGTGTGGCGGTGGCATTGCCCCGCTCAGCCTCAATACTCAACACGCTGCCCATGGACAAGCCTGACCTTTGGAGAATCAACTGACTGAGCTTCGGATACGAAGCTATATGACGGCCTTGTTCCTTGTAACCGGAAATACAACTAACAACCTACCAACTTATTCCACATCTGCGAAGGTGTCCACGAAGGCTTCGAATTGGCACACATGGAAGGTCATTCATCAACAGACGTCAAACCATCATCAACGGCAAGGCATCCGTCGGCAACTAGAACTCTGCTTATACATGACACGCGCAAGCTTGATGACCTCTTGCCTTCTCCGCAAATGAAAGACGACACCCCCAAGGCAGGAAACAATGCAACGACTCTTTCGGCAATTTATCGATGCGTCACGAACTGGCACTCACGAAACACAATCGCGAGAAGAAGCTCTCTTTGTCCATGAGCCACTACAATTAGACGTCCCTTCTATCAGACTTATCGATATTCTACCCCCTGGCCCTGATTGAACCATCTGTTGCAGAATCAAACACGCAAACTTGGAGGCGGTCTCGTCATCACACTCACCCCACACATCGTCAGGTACTTTGGCATACGAATGCCTTTCGTACGTCTGGGGCCCTTCTGACGACGTCTTCTGGATACACATCAATGACCGGCCATTTCAGATCCGTAAGAATCTCTGGGACTTTTTGCGCATGGCCTCTAGTATCGATCACTTCACTCGATCACTGTGGATCGATGCGCTCTCTATAGGCCAACTCAATACCTTGGAGAGAAATCATCAGGTTTGGCAGATGGGTCGAATACACGAGGGTGCGCAGAGAGTTATTGCGTGGATGGGCGACGACGTTGACCTGGCTACACTCCTCCAACCCGGGCTACGATACTCCGGTCAGGATAAGCGGACACACGACTGCGAGCCTAGACATTCAATTGTTATTGTACGCGCTGGCGAGCGCTACCTGAATCTGGCGTCATTTTGCAACAACGTGTACTGGAAACGAGCGTGGGTCACTCAAGAAACCTTGCTGGTACGAAAGCTCTACCTTGTCGCTCAGGACTGTATGATATCACTGGAAACTATAAGAAGTCTAGCTCCCACCATCATCGGCAAAGATGCCGAATTCTGGCGGCCTTTGGGGGAACTTTTGAGTAGGATCTCGAAGCCTAAGGACCAAATTTGGCCTAGACTGATCGAGAACCTCGAGCTCTATCGTGGGAGAGGATGTTACCATGCACGAGATAGAGCATCCTCCCTGGTTACTGTGTCACAGGAAGGTTGGAGGCTTCGAGTCGACTATGGCTCTTCCCGAATTGCTGTAGCGCGCGATATCATGTGCGCCAGCGAAACAGATCTATGCCTTCGTCGGGCTTCATTCGTTCTAGAAAGTCTGGAAATCGATAAAGGTGCAGCAGATTTTGAACTCGATGTACCTTTCATCCAAGTGGAAGCTTCGGATACAGTGCGCCACATTGCCCCCTGTTTTCGATGCAGCGACGATAGTACCATGGCCTCCATCAAGCTCCCACCACGCAGCAAAACCAGAATGAGATGTGTTTGCTTACATTGCAATCATCTTACAACGCTGACGCCTAGCCTGATTCACAAGAACCTGCATTTCGGGCATTTGATCATGCTGTGGGGTGCGCTGGGGAAGGGCAATTGCTTCGACTGGCACCTTTACTGGGTGCCTTACGGAGGAGGATCATGGCTCATGCTTGAGACTAAGAAGTATGTCATCACCACTCCCGAAGGTGCTTTCCAAAGCTTGGTCTTATCTGTCAGCTTAGTGCTTGAAATTGTGGCATTGACACAAGTTGTTTAGGACTCATTTGAAAGCATGTCTCACACACCTATCAAGCACGACTCCGCTTGGACGACGAAATGGAAAGTTGCATTTTGACAGGTCGATCGAAATTTATCAAATGTCTTCCAGAGTCATGACTTTGGCTGGCCACATTCTGATGTCGTAAGGGAAGGTATCGACTTCACGAAAGTATCCAACTCGATTCTTGTGGTGTCCGATCCGCTTTCTGTGTTCCTTTGGATGCAACGACGCTACGGCTCTCTGACCGGTTGCCCCACTAGAGTTACACATTCCTCGCTTGCGCCTCGTCACAACCAAAACCTCAGACTTCGGTATTATCATCGAACATAATTCCTAGCTAACAGGCTTCAAAAGTTCCGTCAGCTTCGGTAGGGCCACGGATCCCCCAACATCGCCGTCCATGGCTACCATTGGTGCAGACCAGGATGGGGCTGGCCGCTTTGCGCACAAGCCGCTTGATCTCAACACGTTCTCTATTCGATTGGTAGAGGTCCTTGAACCGGGTCCTGGTAACGCTATCCGGTGTAGGATCCGGAACGTGGATATGGCAGCCGTGAGCTCGAACTCTACAACCGAAGGTTTACCAGCTGTACCGCCATATACCTGTCTCTCCTATGTCTGGGGTCTGCCGGATGATCTAGTGTATATCACGATGAACGATAAGCCACTTGCAGTTAGAAGCAATCTTGCGGGCTTCCTCCGCGTTGCGTCTTCGTGGAAAGTCGAGGGCCGGACTACTCAGCCTAAATCCTTGGATGAACCTGAGCCGCTTGACGTCCAGTGCTGCACAACTTCATTGTGGATAGATGCTTTATCTATCGATCAGCTCCACGTCTCGGAGCGGAATCAGCAAGTACAGCAGATGGGCCGCATCTACTCGAACGCGACTCAAGTGGTCTCTTGGATTAAAGGCGACCAATCGGTTATTTCACTGTTCGACTACGCGAGAGGAATACCGTATTGGGCAAAAGCGTGGGGACTAAGTACCATGGGTTATCAGGAGAACATCATAGCTCTGCGAGACAACGCATACTGGACTAGGGCTTGGATACGACAAGAGACACTACTAGCTTCGAAGCTAGTATTCCTCGTCCAGGATTCCGCGATATCTCGAACAGTGCTAGTCAGACTCACGCAGAGCACATCATCATACGGTTACGCTAAGCAGGAAGAGTTGTGGGAGCCGATAACGACTCACATCCATGGGAACTCATCACCTGCTTTACTCATGACGAACCTCTGGAATTACAAAGACCAGCATCAATGTTCGGATCTCAGAGACTTGGCATACTCGCTCCGATCTATCTCGGAAGATGGCGATGACCTTCGTGTCGATTACGACCTCACACCGACTGAGGTTATCAGAAACGTTCTGGCCATCTACGAGCCATGTCTCTGCTTCTGCTGGATTGCACTTGCTGTGGAGGCCTTCCCATTTCATAAATCCATAACTCCAACGGACGAACGACTCCCATTCCTTACCATGTGCGCGACACGATTGACTCGGTGGAAGTGCTCCTACTTTCTTCGCAGTAGTCATGGGAATCTTCGGTACATGAACATCGTGCCCTCGGACTTGTCTCTGGCTACTATCGAGGCCCTGATTCTGTACCCCCTCGATTGCGCATGCGACTGGAAGCCTCAAATGCGTCACCCGGACCCCTTTGGACAGCTTGCGCTAGCCTGGGGAGCGAAGAGTCATGAGCACACGGACGCCTGGTATTTGGCCTGGAAGAGGCCCCAAGCTTCGATGGACAGTGTTTGGGAGTTGCTACCAAACGACACATTCACGGTGGAAGAAGGTGACGGACCGGAGGTTACTCTCCATCTTTCGGTCGGAGCGGCCCTAAAGATACAAGCAGTTCTGAACCTCGACATTTTGGGACCCTACATAGCTCGTGCTGTCATACGCAAGAGGCCTGGCATCACTTCGACTCTTAGCTGGAAGGTAGCAAAGCACCCGATTGTATGTTGAAGGGGTTAAATCGATCCCTTCGCATCTGTGAAGCGTGTATCTCTTGTCAGCTGAATGAAGCCATTGTCTTCTGAACACAAGATTCTCCGGCATCAATCGCTATTCATGCGAAGTACCATACAGGTGCACACCGCGCGCTGTGACTTCTAGCTGCCCTATTCCCCAATGAGGCCAAAGATCGAATGGGCGGTACGTGTAACTTCCGTACACCTTAACGAGCATTCTCACCCTAGTTGTTTCACTGCTCACACAAGTAGGAGGATGTAAAGGGCGGTTGTAAAGGTCACGAGTCACGTTGGCCCTAGCGGATGCATACGTAGCATCATCGACGGACTATATTCACTTCGCGTCGGCACGACATGAAGCGACCGGCTCTCGAGTGATCAATGTTTTAGGAGGTACTGTCGATGAGGTTTAGTTTTGCTGAGAACACTACACAGTTTCGAGGCCACCCACTAGCTCGCCTAGGGCTGACCACGCTGAACCCCGAGTCGAAACTTTCTCGGAGCATTCCCCGGTTTTCCAATTACGGATGCGATACGACTACATAACGATACCGAAACCCCTCCATCTCTTGAATGCCCCGCTCTTGACTTCTTGGTATCATCTCCGCTTCTTGGTGACTTTTCATCATTCTGAAAGTCACATGTACCAGAACATAATCTTGGGAACAACCCGCAGCGCATAACCGCCCTCTCCCTTGATCATTAGCTTCATCGATTTCCATTCAAATCATCCTGTCTCGAACTCTCTGGTAGTCATTACGTTTCATTTGGAAAATCCTCGTTTTACGGCGAGGTGCTTCTAGTGAGAAGCTGCTAGCGGACTTCTACAGTGGCTTCACAGTCTGAAATGAAGCCTGAGGTCTCTCATCAGGATGAAGCTGATCGTACATTGAACTTCCTACCCAGCGACCCGGACGAGTACGCTGCATTGGAGAAAAAGCTTGTCCGCAAGGTCGACTGGAGGTTGATGCCGGTGTTGATTGCTATGATTGTGTTAAAGTACGCTCTACCTCTAATGCTGCCATATGCATTCAATCAATGCTGACTCTCTCGACAGCTATCTCGACCGAAACGCTCTCCCGAACGCGCGCATTCAGGGCATCGAGAAAGATCTTCGCCTTCGCCCAGGACAATACAACATTTCCATCTCGGTCCTCTTTGCTGGATATCTCGCACTCCAAATTCCAAGCAACATATTGCTCACAAGGGTTCGCCCCAGTATCTACCTTCCCGTTTGTATGGCCCTCTGGGGCCTTGTGTCTGGATCTACAGCTGCCGTCAAGAACTTCAAGGGTCTAGTGATATGTCGCTTCTTTCTCGGCTTTCTCGAGGCACCATTTTTTCCGGGTGCCCTCTTTCTATTGTCGTCATGGTATACGCCCCAGGAGCTCGCGACACGTACAGCAATCATGTACTGCGGCAGTCTGTTGTCAAGTGCTTTCGGAGGTCTCATCGGCGCTGGTGTCCAGTATGGCCTGGATGGCGTCCATGGGCTGCACCCTTGGCAATGGTGGGTAAATACCTGTACAAGTTACATTTGAGACACACACTGACTTCGTAAATATACCTCTTAGGCTGTTTCTTATTGAAGGTTGTGTCACCGTGGTTCTCTCTTTGCTGTCCATCTTCATGCTGCCGGACTTTCCCTCGACGACACGTTGGCTATCGGACCAGGAAAAGGCTGTCGCAGTACATCGGCTGCGAATGTATAGTGGTAGCCGAGATGAGGAGCGTGGCCCCTTACTAATGGGCGTGCGGATGGCCGTGTCAGACTACAAAGTCTGGCTGCTCTCACTGATTGTCATTCTCAAAACATCTGCTGGTGCCGTCACGGCCTTCATCCCGACTCTGGTCGCAACATTCAAGTACGGCAGAGTGGAGTCGTTGCTTTTGACCGCGCCACCGTACGTCCTCGCGGCCATTGTCTCGCTGGTCGTGTCTTTGTCGTCCGACAAACGTGAAGAACGGTACTTTCATCTTGTCGGGCCGTTGGTCGTTGGCATGGTTGGCTACATCATTGCTTCCTCGACCACAACGCTAGCGCCGCGATACTTCTCGCTGTTTCTCATGCTTGGTGGCGTATATGGTAGCTTTGACATTGCCTATGCATGGATCTCGTCCACGGTATGTAAAGTGTCAGTCAACACACGCTTGGTTCCAGTACTGACATGGAAATAGATTCCACGCCCACTAGAAAAGCGCGCCGCCGCTTTTGCCATCGCCAACATGGTTGGAAACTTGGCGCAGATTTACTCGCCTTACATGTACAACGCCCAGCTGTATGCACCGCTCTACAGACCAGCCATGATTTGCAATACGATTTTCGTATTTGCCGCCATCCTTGCCGCGACGCTGCTTCGCTACTTCCTGACGCGCGAAAATGCCAAACTCGAGGCCCTTGAGGTTGCCCAAGCCGCTACCGATCCAAACAATGACCCTAAACATGGCGACGAGATCATCGAGCAAGCGGCGGGTGGAGTGTTGAGATTGAACCCTGGGTTCCGCTACACGCTATAGACTGCGTGTCTTCGTGTTGGCGAGCAATGATGTTTGGAGCGAAAGCGGCCTTGAGTAGACCAAACGAAGGCGAGAAGCATGGGACTTTTCATCGGTGAACACGTAAAAGTAAAGAGGATACCTAGATATTGACTGGTTCCGCACTTAAACCACAAATCTTCAAAATCGTGAACAAGTCAAGCCTTTGACGCATTCTGTTGGTAGGCCTTGTACGATCGTACGGGTGAATAACAACAA